>Ga0208694_1000472_pt1 | contig 59808 bp, 46 predicted proteins | sample AD_UKC078_MetaG_FD_184442 | JGI IMG/M metagenome (GOLD analysis project Ga0208694, IMG submission 184442) | Active sludge microbial communities of municipal wastewater-treating anaerobic digesters from USA - AD_UKC078_MetaG (SPAdes) (version 2) | ecosystem: Engineered > Bioreactor > Anaerobic >...
AATATGTTGAAAACCTGATGCCCGGGAATCCTGCCGCCAAGGCATCGGTCGACATTGCCCTTCACGACCTGATCGGAAAACTGGTGGGGGAACCTTTTTACAGGCTGTTCGGACTGAATCCGGCAAGGGCTCCCCTGACCAGCTTTACCATCGGACTGGACACTCCTGAGGTGATCAGGCAGAAAGTGCTTGAAGCGGAACCATATAAGCTGCTAAAGGTCAAGCTTGGAAGGGATAATGACAGGGAGATGATTGAGGTAATAAGGTCCCTGACCGACAAGCCTCTTTGTGCCGATGTAAACCAGGGATGGAAGGATAGAAATCATGCTCTCGAAATGGCATGGTGGCTGAAGGAAAAAGGAGTGGTCTTTCTCGAACAGCCCATGCCGAAGGAAATGAAGGACGACAATGCCTGGCTTAGCAGCGAAAGTCCCATACCCATAATAGGAGATGAGGCAGTAAGGAATATCCCGGAACTGATGAGCAACCGGGATGTATATTCCGGCATCAATATAAAGCTGATGAAATGCGGCGGCATGAATAACGCGATGAAAATGATCAATATAGCAAGGGCATTCGGGATGAAGGTGATGATAGGATGCATGACCGAGACTTCATGTGCCATTTCGGCCGCTGCCCAGCTTTCACCACTGGTCGACTGGTGCGACCTCGACGGGAATCTCCTGATAAGCAATGATCCTTTCATGGGGCTTAATGTTGTTGATGGTAAAGTCGCCCTGCCTGATAAGCCCGGGCTTGGAATAACGAAAATTTAATGAGAAATTCCCGGGAACGGGTCTCTAGTTTAGTCCAAACCTGTAGCTGAGTTTTACCAGGAATATATTTCCAAGACGGTAATCATCATTATCCCTGAAAAGATTCCGGTCGAACAGCTTGCCCATGTTGTCAAGGTAATCCATTTGTCCTGAAGAATTGAATCCGCTTCTTGTCTGGCTCCATACCAGGTACAGGGAAGAACCGGGTGAATATTCCCACCTCACGACAAGGTTGGACAGGAATTCCTGAACGTTGAAGTCACTGATGTTAAATGAATAATCGACAATTCCGTCTAGGTTTTCGTCAATTTTAACTGATCTGTCAAGTCTGCTGATCTCGTCTGAAGTGTAAGTATGGAACCTGTCGGTGAATTTGCCGGCCATCGGATCGGTAATATACTTGTAATCGTAGTATCTGCCTGATGCGATGAATGGCTGGCCCCAATACTGGATCGTAAGGTCGGGGCTTACGTTAAGATTGACCCTAAGGGGGGTATTAATAGTTTTCCGGTCGATGCTGGCGAAAACGTATCTGGGCTCGTCACCCATCTTTTTTTCGCTGACATATTGAAGCTCGGTAAATGATGAAGAGTAACCGGGATTCAGTGAGATACTGATGTAATTTGTCGGTTTCCAGGAAAGACTTGTGCGGAACGACATGTTTTCAAGGTTGTTCTTAAAGCCCATATTGTAGCTACCGGAAAATTCAAGTTGCAGTTTTTTTCGGCTGTTAGTAGAGAAGCTTGTGTTAACAGACATTCGTCCGGGAGTGATCATTGTCGGACCTCCTCTCAGAAGTGAAGCGTCGCGGGCGTCTGTCTGGATGTTTCCGTAGATCCAGGCATTCCAGTAGTTTTTGAAGGTCATGCTCGCGTTTGCTTCAAGTCCGCTCTGTACCCTCACTCCTCCGAAGTTATAGAATGTCCAGACATCAGTGTTAATATTGTAGCGGCGATAGATACCCTTTGGCTCCCACTGACTGTAACCCACCCATAGCAAGGGCATAATTCTGTCGGCCTGCTGAAGGTATCCCAGATCGTTGATCTCAAATCCGGGGGTTTTCCATAAAACCACGGCCATTGTATTAAAGTGACCATTAAGTTTTCCGAGCTGGATTCTTCCGCCGGCTCCGGAAAGGGAGGTGCGGGACGGATCGTAAACCGCGTAATTCTTGTCGGGTCTCTGGAAATACCTGGCCGATGATTTCTGAGTACGCTCAAGTGCATCAGTTGTACCGCTAACCTTGCTGAGTGCCGTATTGACATTGAACATCCATTTTTTGTCCTTGAAGTATTGTGTGAAGTCAATTCCTCCGGAATAAGCTGATTTATGCATAAAGTCATCAAGATTCTCATCCAGGTCGCGGCTGGTTCCCGTGAAAATCGCTCCCACGATGGTTTTTCCCTCGTTGAAGTCTTTCTGAACCCTTCCCACCATATAGTTGGTAAGAGGTTCCACCGTCTCGTACGATTTTTCACCATTGTTGTCAATCTCAGCCTTTTCCTCGGCGGTGACTGCTTCGATAAAGCCCAGAGAAAGGCCGTCTTTTGTCTTTCCGGTGAGTTTTGCCGCCCCGATGATGGTGGTGAAATTCGGAACGTCGGCATACATTCCGTCGCTAAGCTTAGGATTTCCCTGGGGTCTGCGGCCTATCCTTCTCGTGTAGAGAAGATTGTCATTCCCGACATCACCGTTGCCGATGCCTATGCTGAAATTCGTTATGTTGTTTCCCTCGATGAAGAAGGGTCTCCTTTCGCTGAAGAAAGTCTCATAGGCGGAAAGGTTAACTTCCGACGGGTCTGCTTCAACCTGACCGAAGTCGGGGTTAATGGTCAGATCCATGGTCATGTTATTGGTTACCCCGATCTTGGCGTCGATACCTCCGTTCAGCCCGTATCTCCTGCCTTTATCACGATAGGGATTGCCCGGTTCGGCCTTGAATCTTTCGAGCCTGGTAACCCCATAAGGGGTGATATCGAATATCTTCCTGGGCTTTATCTGCTCCAGCCCGGCAAGCTCTCCGAACATGTGAACAAGTCCGGGTGCATCCTTTGGAATATGCTGCCAGAACGACATTTCATTCTTCCGGTAAAGAAAGCGGGCAAGCTCCAGTCCCCAGATATCACCTGAGTTTTTATCGAACCTTACCTGGCTGAAAGGTATTTTCATCTCTGCCGTCCAGCCTTCGCTGTTTATCGAAGTTTTACCCCACCAGTTCGGATCCCATGAGGAGTCCTCCATGTTGCCGTCGTCACTGAACATCACGTCATACTTCACACCGCTCGAAGTAATACCGAAAAGAAAGCCGGTGCGGAGATCATGGAAGCTGTCGAAGATGATGGCGACAAGATCGCCGTCAGCTTCATCACGCCTTGTCAGCCGGTTGACAATACTGTCGGGACTGCTGTCGAAAGCCTTGAACGCTACATAGATATTGTTATCATCAAAGAGGATCTTGAACTCGGTACGCTGCGATGCTTTTGCTCCATTGTAAGGTTCAAACTGAGTGAAATCGTCAACCCAGACACCCTCCTTCCAGGCTTCATCGTCAAGAATCCCGTCGATGGAAGGAGATGTTGCAATTCTTGTTGCAGTATATTGTTTCTTTTCAGTTGTCTGTCCGCTTATAACCGAGGTTCCAATCAGCATACTTATAAAACACAGCCCAATAATTCTCATCGTAAATTTTCTTTTCACAGTCCGAATTAAAGACGATGAAAAAAGGCATTTGATTCAAATTAATTGTTATCAAGAATGATTTTAAATAAAAAAACTATTCGCTAATCCTGCCGCCATGCGGGTAGATTGTGATTTTACAGGCTTTTATTGACTCAGTGAGACATTGGGAAAATAATATTATTATCTTGGGTGAAAATACAAGATTATGATATCACGAAGATCATTTATTTCAAAAGGCGCAGCTCTGGCAGCCGGAGCAATGATAATTCCCGAAGTTATGGGAAGAAATATCCCTGAACCACCTGCATCGGTATTGAAAGGAAAGAAGGTTCTTTTTGTCTGGGGCGGATGGATGGGTCATGAACCCGACAAATGCCGCGACATTTTTGTTCCATGGATGAAATCGGAAGGAGCGGAAGTAGTGGTTTCGGATACCCTCGATTCCTATACCCAGCTTGACCTCAAGAATGATTTTGACCTTATCGTTCAGGCATGGACCATGGGCACTATTAAAAACGACCAGGAAAAGGCCCTTCTTGCAGCAGTTAAGGCAGGTACGGGAATTGCCGGGTGGCACGGAGGAATCGGTGACTCATTCAGGAACAACACCGAATACCAGTTCATGGTAGGAGGACAATGGGTGGCACATCCCGGAGGGGTGATTGACTACCGGGTTAATATTACCGACCATGAAGACCCTGTGACGAAGGGACTTGAGGACTTTGACATGCACTCGGAACAGTATTACGTTCATGTGGATCCAAATGTCAAAGTACTTGCAACCACCACATTCACCGACCAGCACTCCGATTGGATAGGAGGAAACGTAGTGCCGGTAGTCTGGAAAAAGGTTTATGGAAAGGGAAGGGTTTTCTATTCCTCACTGGGACACGTTGCATCCGACTTTAAGGTGCCGCAGGCTCTCGAAATCCAGAAACGGGGAATACTGTGGGCATCCATGAGCAAGTATGAGCCCATGGAAGAATGGAAGCAGCCGGTTTATAAGAAATAGTACCGCCTGTCAGTCGTACAGCTTTATGAACTCGTAGGAGTTACCGGTGAATTCAAGGAATCTTATAAAGTCAGTCTTCGAAATCACCAGTGAAGCTGTATTTACATTCGGGTGAAAAGCCAGTCTTTCATAATCGCCGAGATGTTCATCAATGAAAAGATGAACATGATTTTCAGTGTCGTTAATCAGTCCGAACGGACTGACCGATCCGGGTTCTACGCCCAGGTATTTCATAAGACGCTTGTCGGAAGCAAAGGTCAGCTTTCCCTGCCTGAGACGCTTCTCAAGATCATGTATGTTGAGCTGGCGCAGATGCTCAAGGATCACAAGATAATGCCTGTTGCCCTTGTGATTCCTGAAGAAGATGTTCTTGCATCTGCCTGAATTGAAATCCTTCCAGTGAATAATGGCATCCTCAATGGTATTGAGAGGAGGATGTTCATGATAATCAAAGCTTATTTCAAGCTTCTCCAGCGTTTCATATAGTTCTTTCTGGCCTCTCTTCATAATATGATTTTGATCTAAATGGTACCTCTCTCAGGTGGGTGAGCCCTCTTGTGTTCCGAAAAGATCATTTTCGTTTTCTTCAGGATTATAACCGCTGTCTTCACTCAGCTGCTTTCCCTTTCCCGCTTCCACGGCAAGCCGGTCGCAGAGCTCATTCTCAGGATTGCTGGCATGACCCTTTATCCAGATGAATCTTACATTATGTTTCCTGTAGACACGCAGGAACCTGATCCAGAGATCGGGATTCTTCTTTTTCTTGAAACCCTTTGCCTCCCATCGGAACACCCATCCTTTTTCAACCGAGTCGGCCACATACTTCGAGTCGGTATAAATTACCACCCTGCTCCCGGGGATTTTCAGCGCTTCAAGTCCCACGATCACAGCCATCAGTTCCATCCTGTTGTTGGTGGTCAGCCTGAATCCTTCAGACTTCTCAAGCCGGTGTTTGCCGCAAATCAGCACCACACCGTAACCTCCGGGACCGGGGTTACCGCTTGCAGCGCCGTCGGTGTAAATTGTTATCTCACCTGTCATTGATCAGCGTTATGCCCGTGTTTGAAAGAAAAAGCTTAATTGCTATTGAAAGCAGTATTACTCCAAACACTTTTTTGAGGATCGAAACCCCGCTCTTGCCCAGTATCCTTTCAAACAAGGAGGTAAGTCGCAAAACGAAGTAGATGACTACCATATTAAGCACCAATGCTATGAAAATGTTTATAGTGCTGTATTCGGCCTTGATCGAAAGGATCGTTGTTATTGATCCGGCGCCTGCAATAAGCGGGAATGCTATCGGGAACACCGAACCGCTCCCGTGAGCATCCTGCTTGAATAATTCTATTCCAAGTATCATCTCCATGGCAATAAGGAAGATGATAAATGAACCTGCAATGGCAAAAGAATAGATGTCAACACCGAAAATCCCAAGCAGGGGTGTTCCGATGAACAGGAACGCACATAAGATCAGGAATGACACAATGGTTACCCTCATCGGATGAACAACACCTACCCGGGCTTTTATATCGAGGATAATCGGTATAGAGCCCGTGATGTCTATTATGGCAAAAAGCACCATAAATGCAGCAAGTATTTCCCGTAAGTCGAAACCCATATTGTAAAAGTTTAAATTTCCTAAACCGGAGTGCGGCCTGAATATTCGGGCATCACTCCCTGATGGTCATCTCATTTACCAAATGACCCGCCCCGGAATAAACATCCATTATCCAGAGCACGTATCTTATGTCCACGGCAATGGTCCTTTGCAATTCTGTTTCATAGGCCAGGTCGCCGGTCATTGCTTCCCAGTTGCCGTCGAAAGCCAGCCCTATCAGTTCTCCATGGGCATTCAGCACCGGACTTCCCGAGTTACCTCCCGTGATATCGTTGGTGGTAAGAAAACAAACAGGCATATAACCCTTTGATGAAGCATATCTTCCGAATTCCTGCTTCCTGTTAAGATCGATAAGCCTCTGAGGAATATCATACTCATAGTCGCCGGGCTTGTATTTTTCGATTACACCCTGGAGAGTGCTGTAATATTTATAGGTAACAGCATCCCTGGGATCATAATCCTCTATTGTCCCGTATGTGAGTCTCATTGTTGAATTGGCATCCGGATAGAGAGTCTTTTCCGGAGCCATATCCCTGAGGGCCGCGATCCACAGCCTGCGTCCGGTTGTTAGGTCGTTGTCGAACTCCGAGAGGCTGCCGGAAACCTGGCGGCTGAGCTTGTCGACAGAGACTGTGGTCAGATGAACCGGATCATTCTCCAGAACTTTAAGCGAGGGCTTGTCAAGAAATGCCATAAGCTTTTGCTCACTGGCAAATACCGACCTTTCGAAAAGATCATCAACAAACCTGTCGATGTTGCCCTTGAATTTCCTGTCGACAACCGAAGTGTAGAAATCGGGATGGAATTTTACCGGGACATCTTCCCTGTATAGCTTCAGCATGGCTTTCATTGCCTTCCTGTCGGTCGGGGCATTATAGTCCTTGAAAAACGAGCTGATATAATCGTTCATCCTTCTTTTAAGGTCGGCAACCTGGTTATTGTCGCCGTTATTCAGCGCGCTTATCATTGCATTGGCCACCGCATCAAGATCGAGGATCTCACATCCGTTGTAGAAACATTCGTTTATATACTGCTGGGCATTGGCAAATTCAGCCCTTCCTTCAACCGACTTTCTGATAAGATTCAGAGCTTCACCGTATAAGGCTTTTTTGCCGGGGTTTGCAGAGATCCAGTTGTTGAACTGTTTTTCAGTCTCTTCTTTCTTTGCCTTCACATTAAGCCTTTCAAGCCCTGCCTTCTGGCCGATGGAATGTTTCCAGTAGTTTGATGATCCTGAATACTTGGAAGCGTACTGGATATTAATTTTTTCGTCAGCCTGCATATCAGCCATCAATATTTCCTGACGGATGCCGCGGATCTTGATCCTGTTCGGATTAGTTATTTTCAGAAGTTCATCCACCTCCCACGACGTTGCATACCTCTGTGTTCTGCCGGGATATCCGAGTATCATGGCAAAATCACCTTTATTGAGGTCTTTCAGCGATACGGGGAGCCAGTGTTTCGGTTTCAGGGGAATGTTATCGGCAGAATAGGAAGCCGGTTTGCCGTCGGGCCCCGAGTAAACCCTGAACACGCTGAAATCGCCGGTATGACGGGGCCATACCCAGTTGTCGCTGTCAAATCCGAACTTGCCTATCGACGACGGGGGAGCCCCTACAAGCCTTACGTCATTGTATCTTTCATAAACAAGAAGATAGAAGTAATTGCCGCCGTAGAACGATGAGACCGTGGCCCTGTAATGAGTCCCTTCAGCCGCCTTGCTCTCAATGCTTTTCCGGGCTTCGTTGATCGCGGAAGTCCTTTCACTTTCGCTCATCCCGTCCTTTACGCCGGCAAGCACCTGGCTGGTTACATCCTCTATCCTGATCAGGAAGGTAACTGCAAGGTTCGGATTGGGAAGCTCCTCTTCCCGTGTCATCGCCCAAAACCCGTTTTTAAGATAATCATGCTCAAGAGTGCTGTGAGCCTGAATCTGCCCGTAACCGCAATGATGGTTGGTTAGCAGAAGACCCTGCGATGAGACTATTTCACCGGTGCAGCCGCCGCCAAAAATTACTATGGCATCCTTGATACTCGCGTTGTTTATACTGTAAATGTCTTCAGCCGAGAGTTTCAGCCCGAGTTCGGTCATCTTGCCGATATTGAGCTTCTCAATCAGCGGAAGAACCCACATACCTTCATCCGGCACTGCTTTTGTGCCCGCTCCTGCAACAAGTGCAATAAGAAGCAATAAATATTTTTTCATATGGAAATCATTTGGGATTTGAAAATTAAGTGTCAAAGATAACTCTAAAATTTAAAATTCTATATTGAGCTGGGTGTTGAACAGGCTGAATGATCTGCGGTGGTATGGAGAAATGCCGTGAGCCAGAAGTGCTTCCCTGTGGAAGGATGTCGGATAGCCCTTGTTTCTGTTCCATCCGTATTCAGGGAACTCCAGGTGTATCTTTTCCATATACTCGTCGCGAAATGTTTTTGCCAGTACCGAAGCTGCTGCTATCGGGTAATAAAGTCCGTCACCCTTTACAATGGTTTTGTACCCGATATCCTTATACGGAACAAAGCTGTTCCCGTCGATCAGCAGGAACTGGGGCTGTTTTGAAAGCCCTTCAATGGCAAGATGCATTGCTTTTATTGAAGCTCTCAGTATATTTATTTCATCAATCTCACGGTTATCGACAAAAGCTACCTTCCATGAAATGGCCGATTTAATAATATCTTCCCTGAGCTCCAGCCTCTGTTTCGCTGTCAGCTTTTTGGAATCATTAAGTACCGGGTGCCTGTAGTTTTTAGAAAGAATGACCGCGGCAGCAAACACCGGACCGGCCAGACAGCCCCGGCCGGCTTCGTCGCAGCCGGCTTCAATGAGATTACGGTGAAGACAGGATTTCAGCATAGTTTGATAATGAAATAGTCCGTTGCCCTGTTTTTCTACATATGAGATTATAAAGATATTAATTGTTTAAAAAATCATAAATTTGCCCAAAACCCAATTATGATAACTATCGAACAGATAAAGGATTTATCTGAACGCCGTGACGCGTTGAGGAGGTATCTTTGACATTGACAGCAGAATAAGTCAGGTCAAAGAAAAGGAGCTTATTACCCAAAGACCGGGTTTCTGGGACGATCCAAAAACCGCGGAGGAACTTCTCAGGGAAATTTCACAAATAAAAAGCTGGACACAGAGTTTCGAAAAGATGAACCGGGGGTTCGAGGACCTTCAGGTGATCTTTGATTTTTACAGGGAGGGGGAAGCATCAGAGGAAGAGGTTGACAGGCAGTACGACCTGAGCCTGTCGCTAATCGAGGAACTTGAAGTGAGAAATATGCTTCAGAAGGAGGAGGACCAGTTAGGGGCAATCCTGAAGATAAACTCCGGAGCCGGCGGCACGGAGAGTAATGACTGGGCCGCAATGCTGATGAGGATGTACCTCAGGTGGGCTGAAAGAAACGAATACAAGGTACGCCAGCTCGATTTTCTGCCCGGCGATGAGGTCGGTGTGAAATCGGTTACCCTCGAAATAGAAGGAGAAAGGGCTTACGGTTACCTTAAAAGCGAGAACGGTGTTCACAGGCTTGTCAGAATCTCACCTTTCAACGCCCAGGGTAAGCGCCAGACAACTTTTGCATCCGTTTTTATCACACCCCTGGTAGATAATAATATAGAGATTGAGGTCAACCCTGCCGACATCACCTGGGAAACCTACAGATCGAGCGGCGCAGGAGGCCAGAATGTAAACAAGGTGGAAACGGCTGTAAGACTACGGCATCACCCGACAGGAATTGTGATAGAAAACCAGGAAACCCGCTCCCAGCTAAACAATAAGGAGAACGCGATGAGAATACTGAAATCGCAACTCTATGAACTGGAACTCCGGAAGCTGCATGAAGAACAGGCTAAGATAGAAGGAGGAAAGAAAAAAATTGAATGGGGCTCCCAGATTCGGTCCTATACCCTGCATCCATATAAACTGGTTAAGGATCACCGTACCGATTATGAAACAGGAAATGTGTCGGCGGTGCTCGACGGCGACCTGAACGACTTTATCAAGTCGTTTTTGATGGAGTTCGCGGGAAAATGAAATGAAAAAACTAATAACTGAAAAAAAGACTGCACGACTGCACGACCGCAAGACCGCACGACCATATATGAAACATAAGAAACTATTTGAAAACTTTCCCCCGGTATCCACTGATGAGTGGATGGCAAAGATTAACGCCGACCTCCGGGGAGCTGACTTCCGGGAAAAGCTCGTATGGCTTACCAGGGAAGGTTTTGAAGTGATGCCTTTTTACCGGGAAGAGGATCTGAAGCATCTGAGTCATGTCGACGGGCTTCTTCCCCTGATGTTCAGGAATGGAGAAGGCGAAAGAAATACTTCGGATTCCGGCAGGGCTGCAGCTCAATGGCTGATCCGCCAGGATATAAATGTAAGCGATTACAGGGAGGCTAATCTGAAAGCCCTGGATGTACTGATGAAAGGGGTTGATTCTCTTGGATTTATCATAAGTGATCCTGAATCGGTCAGTGAGGAAAACATCTCGGTTCTGCTCGATGGTATTGAACCTTGCGGAGCAGAGATAAATTTCCTGCCGAACGGAAAAGCAAGGGAGATAATAGCTGCCCTGAAATCCATAATGCAGAGGAAAGGAATTAATCCTTCATCCCTGAGAGGCGCTGTTGAAGCCGATCCGCTCGGGCTGCTGATGGCCGATGGGAGCCTTTGCATACCTCTTGAGGACGGCCTTGATTACCTTGCATCCCTTACCCGCGAGACCAAAGCCTTGCAATCGTACAGGAATATCCGGATCAGGGGTTCCTGCTTTACCGATTCGGGCTGCAGCACCGTTCAGGAACTGGCTTTCTGCTTCTCGATGGCAGTGGAATACCTGGCACAGCTTACTGAAAGGGGAATTTCGCCGGATGATGCAGCTTCGGCAATGAAGTTCAGTTTCGGCATCGGGACCGATTACTTCATGGAGATAGCAAAACTGAGGGCAGCCAGGATAATTTGGGATGTAATTGCAGATTCATATGCTCCGGCTGACAAAAGCAGTTTCAGAATGGAAATCCACTCCGTGACAAGAAAATGGAATGATCAGCCGGAAGATCCATATATAAATATGCTGAGAACACAAACAGAGGCAATGTCGGCAATTATTGGCGGAACCGATTCACTAACCGTCAATCCCTTCGATATAACTACAGGTCAGCCCGATGAGTTTTCCGAAAGGATGGCAAGGAACCAGCAACTGATCCTGAAGGAGGAATCGTGGTTTGGCAGGGTACTCGATCCGGCTGCCGGTTCTTATTATATCGAAGAGCTTACATCACTCATTGCTGAGGATAGCTGGAAACTGTTCCTTGAGATGGAAGATAAGGGAGGATTTCTTGAAGCCCTGAATTCGGGATTCGTGAAATCGAAGATGGAGAACACGATTGACGGAGAAAAAAACAGGAAATCATGAGACCGGTATATAAAGAAAGCGATCTGAAGAACAGGAAACCGGGTATTGTGGATAAACATGCACCCGGTGAGGGAGGCGGACCCTGGATTACCCCTGAAAATATTGAGATAAAGGCATTTTATGGCGGACACGACCTTGCCGGAATGGAACACCTGAATTACGCGGCGGGAATCCCGCCCTTCCTGAGAGGTCCCTATTCGACCATGTATGCAATACAGCCATGGACCATAAGGCAGTATGCCGGTTTCTCAACCGCGGAGGAATCAAATGCCTTTTACAGGAGGAACCTGGCAGGCGGCCAGACCGGCCTGTCAATTGCTTTCGACCTGCCGACACACCGCGGCTACGATTCGGACCATGAAAGGGTGGCAGGCGACGTGGGGAAAGCCGGTGTCGCGGTCGATTCAATCCTCGACATGAAGATACTCTTCGACCAGATACCCCTGAACAGGATGTCGGTGTCGATGACCATGAACGGTGCCGTTCTTCCGGTCATGGCCTTTTACATAGTTGCCGCCCTTGAACAGGGAGCCTCTTATGAAGAGCTTTCCGGAACTATCCAGAACGACATCCTTAAAGAATTCATGGTGAGGAATACCTATATATATCCGCCTGAATTCTCTATGCGCATCATTGCCGACATATTTAAGTTTACCTCTCAAAAGATGCCTAAGTTCAACTCCATCAGCGTATCGGGCTATCATATGCAGGAGGCGGGGGCTACATGCGACATAGAACTGGCCTATACCCTTGCCGATGGTCTCGAATACCTGAGGACGGGCATCAATGCAGGTCTCGACATAGATAAATTTGCCCCGAGGATCTCATTCTTCTGGGCAATCGGGATGAACCATTTCATGGAAATCGCCAAGATGAGGGCTGCAAGGATGCTCTGGGCAAAAATCGTAAGCGGATTCAATCCGAAGAACAAGAAATCGCTGGCGCTGAGAACCCACTGCCAGACATCAGGATGGAGTCTTACGGAACAGGACCCTTTCAATAATATAGGCCGGACTACTATCGAAGCACTTGCAGCCGCCCTCGGGCATACCCAGAGCCTTCACACCAATGCCCTCGATGAAGCCCTTGCTCTTCCGACCGACTTCTCGGCAGGTATTGCACGGAACACGCAGAAATACCTGCAGGAGGAAACCAATATCTGCAGGGCTGTTGACCCCTGGGCAGGTTCATATTATGTCGAAAGCCTTACAAATGAAATAGCCCACAGGGCGTGGGAGCTTATCGAGGAAATAGAAAGCCTCGGAGGTATGGCCAAAGCTATTGATTCGGGAATTCCGAAGATGAGGATAGAGGAAGCAGCGGCCAGGACCCAGGCAAGGATAGATTCAGGCCTGCAGACTATTGTCGGTACCAACAGATACAGGCTTGAGAAAGAGGAACCGCTTGAAATACTCGAGGTCGACAACAGCGCCGTCAGGGATGCGCAGGTAAAGCGACTTCAGAAACTGCGCGCGGAAAGGAATGAGGAAGAGTGCATGGCAGCCCTTGAAGCAATAACCAGATGCGCTGAAACCGGCGAGGGAAACCTTCTGGAACTATCCGTGAATGCAGCTATGAAAAGAGCAAGCCTCGGAGAAATTTGTTATGCATGTGAAAAAATAGCAGGAAGATACAAAGCAGTGATACGTACAATTTCAGGAGCCTATTCTTCGGAATACAAATCAGGCGATGAATTCGATGAAGCCAGGGCGATGGCTGCCAGATTTGCCGAAAAGGAAGGCCGCCAGCCCAGGATTATGGTCGCCAAGATTGGCCAGGATGGCCACGACAGGGGAGCCAAAGTGGTGTCGACAGCTTATGCCGACATAGGATTCGATGTCGATATCGGACCGCTTTTCCAGACTCCCTCCGAAGCAGCACGGCAGGCAGTGGAAAATGATGTCCATGTAGTTGGAATATCAAGTCTGGCTGCAGGTCATAAAACGCTTGTCCCACAGGTCATTGAAGAACTGAAAAAACTTGGAAGGGAAGATATTCTCGTAATTGCCGGAGGCGTTATCCCACCTCAGGATTACGAGTTCCTGTATGATGCGGGAGTGGCGGCAATATTCGGTCCGGGTACCTCAGTGGCCGTTGCGGCAAAGCAGATACTTACGATACTTCTCCATGTAAGCGAATAAGAATGGAAGTACATATTCTGAACGGATATAATTAAACGATTGCCAAATGATGAATACAGGTATTATCGATAACTCATTCCCAACTTTCTCTCATGGTGGAAGGAGCTCCGGCGGGAGGGTTAAATTTTCATCCCTGATGAGAGGAAGCTTAACAGTCATATTGCTTGTAGCATTATTTGCATCTTCGTGCAGAAGCTCACGAAACACGGCGGAAATGCTTAGTCCTGAAGCTGAACAGCAAAGTGAAAACCGGCAGGTGAATTATGCCGATCCTTCAACATGGCTTCTCGGATATATTAACCCGGGAATGTTCCTAAACCATCCCCATTCGGAATGGTATATCGGCGGCAGGGAGGAATACAAGCCTGACGGAGCGGTTATTGAAAAACTTGTGCCGGCGATCGGTGACGAATTGTCGATACTGGTTGTAATCGGTACCTGGTGCCCTGACAGCAGGAGAGAGGTCCCCAGGTTTATGAAGATAGTTGATCAAACAGGTTTTCCGGCCGAAAGGATGACCTTCGTGGGTGTCGACATTTCAAAACTTGCCCCGGTGGGAGGCTATGACACACTTAATATTGAAAGGGTGCCGACTTTTATTTTTCTGAAAAATAAAGTTGAAGCCGGACGCATCATTGAAACTCCGGTTACGTCTTTAGAACAGGATATGCTGAATATTCTGACAGGAATGAATAAAGAAAACAACTGAAAGTCATGGAAGATTTCACAAACAACAGCGGACAACCCGGCGGACAGTATCCGGGACAGACACAAAGAACGTCCGGGCAGACTCTTGGGATAGCTGCACTTGTAACTGCAATCGTGACTTTTGTCATCGCGGTTATCCCGTGCGTGGGACTCATCGCGGTTATTCCGGGTATAATAGCCGTAGTGCTTGCTTCGGTAGGACTGACCCAGGCTGCAAGAGATGACTCATCCCGCGCTATCCCTCTAGCCGGTCTTATCCTAGGGGTTGTGGCAACACTAATTTCAATATCCCAGATTATGGTGGTGGGCCAATTAAGTGACAGGTTCAACAAGCAGTGGGGAGGTGATATCGAAAACGTCATAAAGGATGTCAGGAAAGATGTTCTTGATAAACTCGAGGAAGCCAATGTTGATATCAGCGTGGAGAACGGTGATGAATCAGTGACTATACAGATTAAAGAAGGAAGGGAGGATCGCAGGCGCCAGCTCGAAGAGCTTGAGGAAAGCAATACCGTGAGCAATGACACTCTCGACGCGAAGGAGTGATGCCTTCCTGAATCTGAAGAGAAGACAGATCTTCGAACCGTACATATGTGTCAATATCGCACTGACAGTTGTTCTGCTTTTCGTATTTTTCTATTCTGCTCTCTTCTCTCCGGAAAAAGATAATTACCCGGTGGTCTGTATACATGAAAGGCTCACCGGCGAACCATGCGCTTCATGCGGATTGTCGCACGCTTTCTCCCTTATTCTTCAGGGAAGGATCAGCGAAGCCTACAGATGGAACAACAACGCGATGAGGGTCTTCATATTCTTTGCCGCACAGCTGATTATGAGAATTGTGTTTTCGGTTTTTTACCTGCGGCATCCCGAAACAGTCAGACAGCTGATTGTTTACGATATAGTTGTCTCCTCGACAATTTTCCTGATAGCATTCATGCCGTTCATAAAATGGATACTCAGGTTTTTGTGACCGGAAAATGACGGCATCAGGAGAACACCGCGCGCCGCGTACCCCGATTTATATTTTAGTCCAGATCATTCAGAATATCATACAACAGACTGCTTTCGAAACCTTTCGAAAGACCGTAACGTAACAATTTGCCCTTCAGGTCGTACTGGTTCTTTGCCTTTACCGACTTGCGGCGGGAAAGAATCATGTCCTTTATCATTTGTCTATACTCTTCTTCATCCAGGAAGGACAGCGCGGAATCGATTATTCCGGAAGGTATTCCCTTTGCCTTCAGCATGGCTGCTATCTTAACCCTTCCCCATTTGTTGTGACGGTACTTGTCCCTGACATAAGCCCCGGCATACCTTTCCTCGTTTATGAAGTTTTCCTTTATTAGTTTCCTTATGACCTGCTCTGACGCGGTCTGACCGAGGCCCCACGATTCAAGCTTTTGCCTGATGTCGGAGATGCAGTACTCGGCTTTGGAACACAAGTTCATCGCCCTGTTCAGTGCTTTCTCTGCCTGGCTTTTCTCAGGCTTTTTTCCTTCCTGCCGCGAAGCGGGGTTTTCCATAGATGTCTTTTATTATCCGGATTTCAGAAAAATCATATTTTTCAAACAATTCGCGCATGGCGTCTCCCATCGATTCATTGATCTCAAAATAAACCATTCCACTCTTAAACAGCTTTTCCCGCGAGAGATCCAGGATTGCACGGTAGAACCTGAGAGGATCGCCATCGGGAACAAACAGGGCTTTCCATGGTTCATAACCGAGTACATTATTCCTCATAAACTTTTTCTCCGACTCTCTTATATAGGGAGGATTGCCGGTAAAGATTCCTGCCATGGGCAATAGTCCGGGCAGTTTGGCTGAGAGGATGTCGGCATTTATAAAATCAACTGTGGCATTGTTCAGAGAAGCATTCCGTTCAGCTGTTTTCAGAGCGTTCTTTGAAATGTCAACAGCAGTCAGGCTTGCCGACGGGAGATTGACAGCAAGAGCTATTGCCAGACAGCCTGATCCGGTCCCGAAATCAATTATCCGGGCATTGGTGTTCCTGTTCTCCCTGATGACAATATCTGCCAGCTCCTCTGTCTCGGGCCTGGGGATCAGTACATGCCTGTTCACCATGATTCTGCAGTTGTAAAATTCCGTTTCACCAAGAACGTATTGAACCGGCTCGCCTGCAGAGAGCCTGCGACAGTAACTTATAACCCTCTTTTGATATGAATTGCCTTTAAGAGGCTCGTTCTCCCTGAGCATTAGAGCCATCCTGCCGGCTCCGAATATTTTTTCCGTCACCAGATGAGCAATAGCCAGTGCCTCCCGCCCGGGATAAAGTCCTGAAAGTTCCCGGGAAATATAGTTCCTTATTTCTTTTATTGTTTGTAATTTAACAGCCATAACCCAAAATTAGCATTTTAGCTTTAATGGCAGGAGCAGATCATCTTAAATTCATGAAACGATGCCTTGAACTGGCATCAAAGGCAGAAGGACTTACTTACCCGAATCCTCTTGTGGGAGCGGTAATTGTTCATAATGGCAGGATAATAGGTGAAGGATATCACGTGAAAGCCGGCAGCCGTCATGCCGAAGTGCTTGCAATTGAATCGGTGAAAGACAGGGAACTTCTTTTCTCTTCGACACTCTATGTCAATCTTGAACCCTGCTCGCATTATGGCAAGACACCGCCATGCGCCGACCGGATCATTACTGAAGGGATTCCGGTTATCGTTTCAGGAGCCACCGACACAAGCACCAAAGTTTCAGGAAAGGGTTTTGCAAGGCTCAGGGAAGCCGGTTGCAGGGTTATCACTAACATTGCCTCTGAAGAGTGCCGGTTTATCAACCGCAGGTTTCTCACATTTCATGAAAAGAGGAGACCTTACATAGTCCTTAAATGGGCACAGAGCGCCGACGGATTCATCGGACGCGACAAGGAGAGGAGAATGACGGAAGGCCCCTTATGGATAACCGGCAATTCCGAACGGATACTGGTTCATAAATGGAGGGTAACGGAACAGGCCATACTTGTCGGAGGAGAAACAGTGAGAGCCGACAATCCCAAACTGAATGTACGGGAATGGACAGGAAACAGTCCCATAAGGCTAATTCTTTCAGGATCGGGCAACCTGCCTTCAAACCTGGCCATGAACGATCTGATCGGACCCCAGGTGGTATTCACTTTCTTTCCCGATAAAGTGAATATGCCGCGATCGGTGGTTGTAAAGCTGAACAAAAATGAACCTTCGGCTATCCAGGTACTCGATTATCTGTACAAATGGGGGATACAGTCATTGTTAATTGAAGGTGGTTCGACGGTACTTAATCATTTCATGAGTCTAGGCCTGTGGGACGAGGCCAGGGTTTTCCAGGGATACCAGGTACTGGGCAGCGGCGTAAAGGCTCCCGGGTTAATGGGGAGGCTTATAAGTCAGCAGGTCTTCAGCAACAGCCGGCTGTACATATTTATAAGGGAAGAGAGAAGGAGATAGCCTGAACCAATGCTTGATCAGATTCTTGCGATTTTTCTCGGATCGTCTGTCCAGCCTTTGTAGTTGTTCAGGGCTAAAATTACTTCTTCGGGAGTTCCGGCAAGAGTCCACATGTCCCTATGCACGGTTCTCATGAAATTTCCGCGGATCATCTTATCCAGCATTCCGATCAGAGGATCGTAAAATCCAAGAGTGTTCAGTATTACGAGCGGACCATGAAACAGCCCCAGTTGTTTAAGCGTGATGGCTTCGGTCAGTTCCTCCAGGGTCCCTATGCCACCGGGAAGGGCTACAACAGCTTCCGCCCCTTCGAACATCTTCCTTTTTCGTTCCCCCATGTCGGAGGTCACAATCATATCGCTTACTTTAGGATGCCCCCACCCTTCCTCTTTCATGAAGGCCGGAATAACTCCGGTGATGCTGCCGCCGTTTTCCATCATAGCGTCGGCAAGGGCACCCATCAGACCGATGCCTCCGCCCCCGTATATTACATTTATCCCCGACCGGGCAAAAAGAGTGCCCAGCAGGGATGCTGCCTCAAAATATCGGGGGTCTATGCGACTGCTCGAGGCAGCAAAAACACAGACTGTCATCTGAAAAGGGGCTATTGGAGAATGGCGTTTATCTTGTTCACGAAGTTCATCTTCGGCACAGCTCCTACCTGTTTGTCAGTGACTTTTCCCTCTTTGAAGAAAAGAACCGTAGGAATATTCCTGATGCCAAACCTGGCAGCAACGCCCGGACTGTTGTCAATATCACATTTTGTAACCACGAGCCTTCCCGCGTATTCCTTTGAAAGATCTTCTATAATGGGAGCGATCATTCTGCAGGGTCCGCACCATTCAGCCCAGAAATCGACCATTACGGGAAGTTCCGATTTTAAGACCACCTCGTCGAAGTTGCTGTCATTTACCTCTAATGCCATTTCTTTAATGTTTTTGATATAGTTGAATTCCGAGTTTGTAAAGATATTGATATTTTATTAATGCTGCCGGTCAAATACGCTATCCCGTACACAAGAATTCACTTCCTGTTTTCCTGTTTCCGCCATCAGTTTACCTTGTAGTCAATTCCCGGATAATCATCGAGAAACGCGAGCAGTTCATTGTTAAGCCTTACCCTTATGCTGCGCGAAAACATGGAAAGTGAGATCTTGTCTTCCGAATCCCAGAAATGGAACCTCAGTTCGGTTGAGCCTTTGTTTTCATTTACCAGGGTCATCAGTTCATGTGTCATTTCACTTGAGATATCCTGTGGATTGATATTGATGGTCACTGATTTTATCAGTTCATCCTTCACGCTCGACAGCAGGTTTATCGTTTTTATACGGAACTCAAGCTCATCAGGGCGGTATTTTCTTTTCTGAACCCTCCCTTTTACCAGAAGGTAATAGCCGATAGTGAAGAATTTGCTGAGTTCCAGGTACTCCTTGTCGAAGAGGATAAACCGGAATGAATCGGTATAGTCCTGCAGGGTAAAAGACCCGTATGGTTTTCCGTTCTTGCTTGTACCGCTTTTGGTATCTATCACCATACCTGCCACCGTAACGTCGCGTTCGTTATATTCGCTCAGGTTTTGAAGATCGGCCAGTGTTGCTGTTGTGAAAGTTTTTATCTCGAGTTCAAAGTCATCGAGGGGATGAGACGACAGATAGATGCCAATGACCTCTTTTTCGCGATTCAGCTTTTCGAGTTTCGGCCAGTCGGCACAGGCCTGTGGCTCGGGCTTAGGGATGTCGAAACCTTCTGCCTCTCCGAACAGGGTCTGCTGACTCGAATTTTTAATCGTCTTGACGTTGTTGCCATACCTTATCAGGTTCTCTATAAAGGTTAAGCCTTTTGTGTCGGTGGCGAAATACTGAGCCCTTGAGATGGAATCGAAACAGTCGAAAGCGCCTGCAACTGCCATTGCCTCAAGGTTTTTCTTATTGAGGGCATTGAGGTTTACCCTTTCGACCAGATCATAAATGCTGCTGTAAATCCCGTTCTGCTCACGTTCGGTGATAAGCTGCAAAACGGCACTCTCACCCACACCCTTGATTCCTCCAAGGCCAAACCTGATGTTGCCGTCCTTGTTTACGGTGAATTTAACATTACTCTCATTTATATCGGGTCCCAGTACTTCCATTCCCATCCTGCGGGTCTCATCCATGAAGGTTGTTATCTTCTTAATATCGTTGATGTTCCTGCTCAGGACCGCGGCCATGTACTCGGCAGGGTAATTGGCCTTGAGGTAGCCGGTCTGGAATGCAATCAGTGCGTAGCAGGTGGAGTGCGACTTGTTGAAAGCATAGTGGGCGAAAGCTTCCCAGTCGGACCATATCTTGTCTATTATGGCTTCATCATATCCATTTTTTTTGCAACCTTCCCTGAACTTGATGTTCATCTCGTCCATGATTGATTTCTTCTTCTTTCCCATTGACTTCCGGAGGTTGTCGGCCTCGCCCTTGGTGAAGCCCGCCAGCTCCTGGGAAAGAAGCATCACCTGCTCCTGGTAAACGGTTATGCCGTAGGTATCCGTAAGGTACTTTTCCATTACAGGAAGAATATAGTTGATGGGCTCCAGACCGTGTTTCCTCCTGATGTACTGGGGGATGTGATCCATGGGTCCCGGCCGGAACAGGGCGTTCATAGCCACAAGGTCCTCAAAGCGGTTTGGCTTCAGCTCCCTCAGGTAACGTTTCATACCGGTTGATTCAAACTGGAAGATGCCTGTCGTCTCACCGTTGCTGAACAATTCAAAAGTCTTCATGTCGTCGAGAGGAAGATTGTCGATATCTATTGCTATTCCTCGTGACCTCCGGATGTTTTCAACACAGTCCTTTATTATTGACAGAGTCTTCAGCCCCAGGAAATCCATTTTCAGAAGTCCCACCTGTCCAACCTGGTTCCCATCGTACTGGGTTACATACAGGTCGGTGTCCTTTGCCGTGCTAAGGGGTACATAGTTGTCGAGCGATTCTTTTCCGATTATTATTCCACAGGCATGAATGCCGGTTTGCCGCACCGATCCCTCCAGTACTTCTGCAAACTTCAGAGTTTGGGCAATGAGCTTGTTGCCGGAGTTTCTTTCCTTTGCCAGTTCCGGAACTTCGGAATATGCTTCCGCGAGTTTTATTCCGGGCTTTTCGGGAACCAGCTTGGCCAGCCTGTCGGCATCGGGAAGAGGAAGCTTCTGAACCCTTGCAACATCCCTTATGGCTCCCTTTGCTGCCATGGTGCCAAATGTGATTATATGGGCAACCTTGTCGTGACCATACTTGTTCACCACATATCTAAGGACATCCTCCCTTCCGTCCTCATCAAAGTCGATGTCGATATCGGGCATCGAGATACGGTCGAGATTGAGGAATCGTTCAAACAGCAGGCCGTATTTTATAGGATCTATGTCGGTTATTTTCAGACACCAGGCAACTGCTGAACCCGCAGCCGAGCCTCTGCCGGGGCCAACTGAGACACCCATCTCGCGCGCTGCCCTGAGAAAATCCTGAACAATAAGGAAATATCCCGGGAAACCCATTTTCGCTATGGTGTCGAGTTCAAACTCCAGGCGCTCGGTTTGTTCATCCGTGAGAGTTCCCCATCTCTCCTTCGCACCCTTGTATGTAAGGAACCTGAGATATTCATTTTCGTCACTGAAGCCTTCGGGTAGTTCAAAGTCGGGCATGATAGGATCGTGGTCGAGATTATACTCCCCGATCTTTTCAACCAGCCCGGCCACATTGTCTATTGCTTCGGGTATGTCGCTGAAGATCATCCTCATCTCCTCTTCGCTCTTCAGGTATTCCTGGCGCGAATACCTTAGCCTGTCGGGATCGTCAATGTCCTTTGCAGTGTTAATGCAGATAAGACGGTCGTGAGCCTCCGCATCCTCAGCATTGATGAAGTGAACGTCGTTGGTAGCAATGATCTTTACATTGTGTTTCTCGGCAAGTTTCCTGATGCCCTCTATTACCAGTTGTTGTTTGGGAAAAACGCCGCGGTCAGCTTCCGGATCATGAGTCTCATGCCTCTGTATCTCAAGGTAAAAGTCATCGCCGAACAGATCGATGTATTCCTTCAGCGCTTTTTCTGCCGAAGCCATCGATCCATTGAGTATCTCATCCGGAATCTCTCCTGCAAGGCATGCCGACGATGCAATAAGTCCCTCCCTGTATTGAGCCAGCATTTCCTTGTCGACGCGGGGAGTGTAATAAAAACCCTTTATCCAGGCCAGTGATACCAGTTTTATCAGGTTATGGTATCCCTTTAGATCCTTTGCCAGAAGAATCAGGTGATCACCCGACCTGTCCTCCTTTACCGATGTTCCGCCCACAGGCCGTTTGGCTACATATAATTCACATCCAAGGATGGGCTTGACACCTTTTTCCAGCGCCGTGGCATGAAACTCCTTTACGCCGAACATGTTGCCATGATCGGTTATGGCAATTGCCTCCATACCAAGCTGCTTAACCCTGTCGATCAGCTTCGGGATGTTTGAGGCTCCGTCGAGTATTGAATATTGCGTGTGTACATGCAAATGCGTGAAAAGGGCCATCTTTTATTTTTTTATGTTAATGCCGGAACACAAAATTAGCCAAAAAGACCGACAGGCATTCCAAAAATCCGTCACGAGTTATCAACGCCCGATAATCACCCGGCATTCACTTATCATAACACCCTGCGCCCCGTGCCCCATAGTCTGTAACTCAATTTATTTAGTTGTTTCTTGAAAAATTTCAATATATTTGCACCCACATTTTTAAAAACAGGTTTAATAAAAAGCGTTAAAAACTAAATGGCAGTTAAAATCAGATTAGCTAGGAAAGGCCGTAAGAGAACAGCCTTCTACCACATTGTGGTAGCTGATAGCAGGTCGCCACGGGATGGCAGATATATTGAAAGGATCGGAAATTACAATCCGAGAACTAACCCCGCAACCATCGAACTGGATTTCGATAAGGCATTGGGTTGGCTGCAAAAGGGCGCGCTACCGACAGAAACCTGCAGAGCCATCCTTTCGTACAAGGGTGTTCTGTTGAAAAAGCACTTGCTCGAAGGAGTGAAGAAGGGTGCATTTGACGAAGCTGAAGCAAACAGGAGATTTGAAGCCTGGATGAAGCAGAATGAGGAAAAGATTGAATCCAAAAAATCAAGCATCGAGAAATCGAAAGATGCTGATGTGAGTAAACGACTTCTCGCCGAGAAGAAAGTTAATGAAGAAAGGGCTGCCAGACTGGCAAAGAAACAGGCTGAGCTTGCCGCGAAGGAACAGGCTGAAACAGCTTCTGAAGAAGCACCTGCTGAAGCATCTGCTGAAACATCTGCTGAAACATCTGCTGAAGCTGCCGCTGAAGTCCCGGCTGCTGATGAAACATCTGCTGAAGCTGCCGCTGAAGAAGCTGCAACTGAATAATCAAAGCATTACAGGGAACTTTGGCCTGTGGCGTACAATGCCGGCATATTAATCGGAAGGATTCAGAAGGTCCAGGGTTATGACGGCACACTGTCAGTGAAACTGGAAAAGGACTTTGAGGAAGATATTTCTGAAATGGAATCGGTTTTCATCGAATACGAAGGGAAACCGGTTCCTTTTTTTATCACATCCCTGGAAGATGAGGGAGGCGATACCATCAAACTGAAGCTCGAAGGCTTCGACTCTTATGAGAAAGCTTCGATGTTCAGCGGTTGCAGGGTAAGAATGACCACGGCAGCATCTCGGGACGAAGCCGGCAACAATTTGGAAATACGCGGGTTCACAGTGTTGCTAAGCGATCGCGGCATTGTCGGCATCATAGAGGAAATCATTCAGAATCCGGGACAGGACCTGCTCAGGATACTGTCGCCCGAGAAAAGGGAGATACTTGTGCCGCTTCACAGCGATTTAATTACCGGCATAAACAAAAAGAAAAAGACAATAACAATGAACCTGCCGGACGGGCTCCTGGAAATCAATCTTTAAAGCTGTTATTTTCTATAAGCGGATAATTTTTATTACACCATTATATTCAACCTTTATTATTGACGACGGTGTATTCCTGGTCCGGTCCGTTTGCCGGTAACTTACCACATAGTCGGCCGAATCAGCTATCACTTTGTCTATCTCACTGAAAACAGCCGGTGCCGGTGTGTCGCTGATATTGGCTGATGTCGATATAACCGGTTTTCCGAAGCGTGTAACAAGCTCGTTGCAGAATCCGTCAGAACATATTCTTATACCCACCGATCCGTCACTTCCGCGAACACCCGGAGCCAGGTTCCTCCCTTCGGGATATATTATGGTGAGCGGACTGACGGCAATCTCAGCCAGCTGGTAAGCTATTTCAGGCACACTCCTGACATAGTGTTCGAGCATACCGAATCCGTTTACCAGTACGATAAGACTTCTGCCGTCGTCGCGCCGCTTGATCGAGAAGATTCTTTCAACAGCCTCCTGCCTGGTAGCATCACAGCCCAGTCCCCAGATGGTATCACTCGGGTACAGTATAATTCCTCCCCGCTTAAGTACCTCAACAGCCTTTTTCAGGTCGTCGGCGAATTCGTTTGTTTTGGTTCTGCCGGACATATTTTAATGTAATAATTCTCTACAGTATAATTTTCCTTAGTTCTTCAGGCGATTCGGGTGAAAGAAGGCCAAAGGGAATGTCGAAAACGGTCCTTGCGCCTGTCTGCCCCTCTTTTGCCATCCTTGCTATGGCCCTGGCATAGGCCAGGATAACGCTTGCAGTGAATTCGGGATTGCTTTCAAGATCAAGGCTGAACTCCATTCTCTGCCCTGTCCCGTTTCCGGTTGTGCCGGTCCGTATAACAAGTCCTCCGTGAGGCATTCCTGAATGCCTGGCTTTAAGTTCTTCCTCAGAGATGAAATTAACAGTTGTTTTGTAGTCTTTGAAATAGTCCGGCATCGTAACTATTGCTTTTTCAATGGCTTCACGGTCGGCACCTTCCTCCGCCACCACATAGCATTCCCTGATATGCTTTTCGGATGTTGAGAGTTCGGGATTTTTTCCTGAGCGGACTCTCTGCAGGGCGCTTTCAACAGGTATGGTATATTGAACGGCATTCTTAACTCCGGCGATCTTCCTGATGGCATCCGAATGCCCCTGGCTGACTCCCTTCCCCCAGAATGTATAATCGTGTCCAGATGGCAATACACACCGGCCCAGAAGCCTTGCCAGCGAAAATAGCCCGGGATCCCAGCCGGCTGACACCAGGCTCAGCTTTCCTGCCGCCCGGGATGATTCATCTACCTGCCTGAAATATTCGGGAATTTTTGCATGAGTGTCGAAGCTGTCGACAGTGTTGAACAGCCGCGACAGTTCAGGCCCCTGGAGAGGCAGGTCGGCAGCTGAGCCGCCACAGAGAATAAGCACGTCTATCTTGTCGGTGTATTTTCTTAGTTCGGATATATGAACAAGGGCTGAGCCCGTTGAGGCATGTTCCGGTTCCCTTCTGGTGAAGATAGCCACCAGTTCAATGTCGGGGTTTTGCGCGGCTGCCAGTTCGACTCCCTTGCCCAGGTTTCCGTATCCGGATATTCCGATTCTTATTCTTTCCATTTTTTGCAATTTATTATCTTCTCCCTTCATACTTCGCGGCATTCTTGTCTTTTAAAAAAGCACTTATATGGCAGTCTGCCGGGATTTCCTTAAACAATTCCCTGTAAATGTAATAAAATGTCAGTTCTGTTGCCTGCCTGATGCATTCTCATTTCATTGTCATGAGCAATTCCTGCGAATGTGAGGAATATAGGTTTATTCCCAGCGGCTGCTCCGGGGATACCCAGGGGAGAGTACGCCACAGTATCCAATGTCAGAACCCGAAAACATTAATTACGATTTTTTAAGAGCAATTTGATACGGGATTGTTTTTTTTGCTTGCATAAATAAAAATCTGAATTAGTTTTGTAGCGGCAAAATTTTTTTCATACCGGAACCTAATTTTTCTAATTTAAAAACTGATATCATGATTAGTAGTATTTTTTGGATTGTGCCGATTTCCGCACTCCTGGCATTGCTTTTTGCATGGATCTTCTACCGGGGTATGAAAGCTCAGGAAGAAGGCACCGACAGGATGAAAGAAATCGCAGCTTATGTCAGGGAAGGGGCAATGGCATATCTCAAACGGCAGTATTCTGTCGTATTCAAGGTGTTCATGATACTTGTTGTCCTGCTGACTTTGCTGGCTTATATGGGGATTCAGAATCCTTTTGTTCCTGTTGCATTTCTTACCGGGGGGTTCTTCTCGGGCCTCTGCGGTTTTCTTGGAATGAAAACAGCAACTTATGCATCGAACAGGACTGCATGGGCGGCTTCAAAATCGCTTAACAAGGGACTGCAGGTTGCTCTCAGGAGTGGTGCGGTTATGGGTCTTGTCGTTGTTGGCTTCGGTCTGCTTGACATAGCTCTCTGGTTCTGGATCCTCAATGAACTGGTATTCACACCCGAGCACATGGCTAATGGAATGACATTCCTCGGATTGACATTTGTTCATCCTGGTACTACTGAGCATGCGAAACTTATAGAAATCACTGCTGTTATGCTTACCTTCGGGATGGGTGCATCGACACAGGCTCTCTTTGCTCGTGTGGGCGGCGGTATCTTTACAAAAGCTGCTGACGTGGGTGCTGACCTGGTTGGAAAGGTTGAAGCAGGCATCCCCGAGGATGATCCCCGCAACCCTGCTACCATTGCCGACAACGTTGGCGACAACGTGGGTGATGTAGCCGGTATGGGCGCTGACCTCTATGAATCGTATGCAGGATCAATTCTTGCAACAGCTGCTCTCGGTGCTGCCCTGCCCGTAGCACTGGGCGATATTCAGATGAAGGCAGTAATCGCCCCAATGCTGGTTTCAGCTATAGGTATTATTCTTTCTATTGCCGGTGTTTACTTTGTAAGAACAAAGGAATCGGCAACACCAAAGGCTCTTCTTCATGCCCTCCTTCTTGGCACCGGAGGCAGCTCTGCTCTTATTCTGGTTGTTCTGGCTATTATGGCAGCATTTGACTGGATTACATGGGGCGTATTCGGTTCAGCAGTTTCAGGTCTTCTGGCAGGTGTGATTATAGGCCAGTCGACCGAATACTACACTTCTGATGGCAACAAGCCCACCCAGGGCATTGCAAAACAGGCTCTTCAGGGCCCTGCCACAGTGATTATCGAGGGGATTGCAGTTGGTATGGCTTCCACATGGATCCCGGTTGTGACAATCGTTGCAGGTATCATAGCTGCTTACGGTTTTGCAGGAGGTTTCTCCAACTTTGCAATGGGAGTGTACGGTATAGGATTCGCTGCAGTAGGGATGCTTTCAACCCTTGGTATTACTCTTGCAACCGATGCATTCGGACCGATTGCCGATAACGCGGGCGGAAATGCCGAAATGTCGGAGCTTCCCAAGGAAGTCAGGGAAAGAACTGATGCTCTCGACGGACTTGGCAATACTACCGCTGCAACCGGAAAAGGATTTGCTATCGGTTCAGCTGCCCTTACAGCTCTTGCCCTTATGGCAGCATATTTGGAAGAAGTCAGACTGTGGCTTGGCCGGCTTATCGACAAGGCTCCTGAAGGCTTCAAGCAGATAGGCGATACTCTCTTCTATAACAGCACTGTACCGGCAGTTCAGGACGGACAGACCGCGGTTCAGATTACAAGCGCTTCGGTCAGGGATTTTGCTGCCGCTTACGATCTTACAGTTTTTAACCCCATTCTCCTAAGTGGTGTTTTCATCGGAGGTATGATGGCATTCCTTTTCAGCTCAATGAGTATGAAAGCAGTCGGTCGTGCTGCAGGCAAGATGGTGGACGAGGTTCGCCGTCAGTTCCGCGAAATCCCCGGCATCATGGAAGGAACAGGAAAACCTGAATATGCAAAATGTGTCGAGATCTCAACAAAGGGTGCACAGAGTGAAATGATTGTTCCTTCAATGATCGCGATCGTTGTTCCCCTGTTGGTTGGATGGTTATTCGGCGTTGCCGGTGTGATCGGCCTTCTCGCGGGCGGAATGACCACCGGCTTTGTCCTTGCTACCAAGCTTAACAACGCCGGCGGTGCATGGGACAATGCCAAGAAGTATATCGAACGCGGCTTCCACGGCGGCAAGGGGAGCGAAGCTCACAAGGCAGCCGTTGTGGGTGATACGGTAGGCGATCCTTTCAAGGATACCTCAGGCCCGGCACTCAATATCCTTATCAAGCTGATGTCGATGGTTTCGGTTGTCCTCGCCGGACTGACCGTTACATGGAGCATTCTCGGATAATACGGTAATATGATTTATTGAATATTAATTCCCCTCTCCGTATTCCCGGAGGGGGGAATTTTTTTTGTAATTTTGGTTAAAACCCATGGAATGACACTCCCAACACTGGCAGATATTCAGTCTGCTCACCTTAGGATAAGTCCATTTATCAAGCGGACACCCGTTCTTACCTCAAGCCTGCTGAATAATATTTTCGGCTGCGAACTTTTTTTCAAATGTGAGAACTTTCAGAAGGTCGGGGCATTCAAATTCCGAGGCGCTACAAATGCTGTCCTCTCTCTTGGCCAGGAAAACAGGAAAATGGGTGTCGTGACACATTCATCGGGTAACCATGCCGCCGCCCTGGCCCTTGCCGCAAGGATGAACGGAATAAAGGCCTACATCGTGATGCCTGAAAACGCCCCGTCGGTCAAGAAAGACGCTGTTGCAGGATACGGTGCTGAAATAACCTTCTGCAAACCCACAACGCGGGCACGTGAGGAAACTTGCAAGGCTATCATGGAGTCGACCGGGGCGACACTCATTCATCCCTACGATAATTTCATGGTGATATGCGGCCAGGGAACCGCTTCCCTTGAACTCCTTGCGGAAATAAATGATCTGGATGCAGTAATTGCTCCGGTTGGTGGCGGAGGACTCATAAGCGGAACCTCGACATGCACAAAGGGGATCAACCCGGGAATTAAAGTTTTCGGAGCTGAACCACTAAATGCCAATGATGCATGGAAGTCGTTCACAACGGGAATACTCACTCCTTCTGTTAATCCTTTAACAATAGCCGACGGACTTCTAACCTCATTGAGTGAACTGACATTTTCAATAATCCGCAAAAATGTAGATGATATCATTACAGTAAGCGAGGAGTCGATAATACAATCGATGAAACTGGTATGGGAGAGAATGAAAATCATCATAGAGCCTTCGTCGGCTACCGTGCTGGCAGTGGTGGGAGAAAATCCGGAATTGTTCAGGGGAAAAAAAGTGGGTCTTGTTATTTCGGGCGGAAATGTTGATTTGACGGGATTGCTGGTGTAAATGGCACAGGGCACAGGGCTCAGGGCACAGGGCACAGGGCTCAGAGCACAGGGCACAGGGCACAGAGCACAGGGCAAAAGGACAGGTCTTGCAAGTCGTGCAGGTCATGCAGGTCTTGCAAGTCTCTTATCATGAGGATTTAGCGAAGGTTGCATAGGGTTTGTTGAACGTTGAATGCTAAACACTTAACGAAACTTGCATAGCTGCGAACCTTGAACCCCGAACCGCATACCGGGCACTGCATCCCGTAATATGTTTCTTGAATCATTTCCTCCTGTACCAGTTCATTTACCCTCTTTCCTGTTTCCCCTGCATTCACTTACCCCCTTTCCCGTTTCCCCCAAGGGGGAAATGCCCCTGCTGTTCAATTTGTTACATCAAATAATGAAGTTCATATTTCTTCCCAATATTAGCAGAATCTTCTTGCTCCTTCACTTGGGGGAAGGTTGGGAAGGGGGTAAACAACCATTGACTACCTCAAACCCCAAACCCCGAACCCAATCTAGTTTTTCTTCCTGAAAAAAGCCGTAATCGGATAGTGATCTGAGTACTTCACTTTTTCGATGTTGAAGTGCCGGCATTCAAAGAAATTGTCAAACAGTATATAATCGATCCTGTTCGGGGGGTAATTCCCCTTGTAGGTGAATCCGGCCCCGTATCCCGCACTTAAAAATGCATCATTAAGTCCTTTTCTGATTTTACGGTATGAATATGACACGGGTGTGTCGTTGAAGTCACCTGCAACAATTACAGGGTAGGGCGATTTCCCTATTATTTCCCTGAGAGCCTGGGCCTGGGAAGACCTCTTAATAAAACCTGCCCGCAGACTCGATGACAGGTTTACAATCTCATTGAAAGTATCACGTTCATCTATCCCTCCAAAAAGTTCAGTGATAAAAGTCCTTTCCCTCCGGTGCAGCCTGAACGATTGCAGATGGTTGTTGAATATCCTTATGGTATCACCGTCTGCAATTATATCGGTGTAAATTGAAAGGCTCGACGACTTCTCATGAACAATATCATTCCTTGAGACAATAGGATAACGGCTAAGGGTTACTATCCCGTACGACCGGTTCCTCCCTGTGCGGATTATCTTGAAATGGGAATTGTATCCTTTTCCCAGGGCCGCCTTTATTTCCTGCTGCTTCAGCAGCGGATCGCCTGAAAGAAAAATCTCCTGAAGGCATATTACATCTGCTCTTTGATTTCTGAGCAGCTCAAGTATTTTCTTCTCTGAATTGCTGTTTCCCGGCCCTTCGTAATAATTGAAAAGCCTTACGTTATAACTCTGCACCTGGAAGGTTCCTGTCTTGTCGCCCTCAGGTTTCTGAACTTTCAGATAATTTGAAAAATGAGTATAGCCGGCAAGAATGACAAGCAACGAAATCAGAACCTCCCATTTCAGGTTTATCACCCAGATCAGGCAGAACAAGATGTTGATAAGCAGAAGATAGGGATAGGCAAGACCGAAGAGTGCCGGGAAAGCGATAATATCGGGATTGATATGAACCGAAAGATATGACAATGCCAGGGAAAACGCGAAAAGGACATTGATACCAAGAAGTATTTTGTAAAATGCTTTCTTCAAAGTCTCCGGGATTTCCTGCTAATGTACCTGAATTCCTTCAAAAACGGTAATTAAAAATGATGATTTTTAATCACTGTGATTATTGATTTATGAGTATTCCCGGATGAGTGATCAGTTTTGCTTCTGACTTTCCGAGAAGAGAAGATCTTTTTCCTCTTTGGTAAGACTGTCGTAACCTCCCTTGGATATCTTGTCGAGTATCCTGTCTATCTTTTCCTGACGCTCGGCTTTTGCCTTGTTGTATTCATAATCGGTCTTTTTCCTGCTATAGCTCACCTTCATCTTTTCCTTCCGGGCTTTGAAAAGAGAGGCTATTGAATCGATAATCCTGTTGAGGGTCCTTCCCGGATCCTTACCCTTCCTCAGGTTTACAATGTAAAGGTAGCCGAAGAGTGCGCCCCCCATATGTGCAAGTTTTCCGCCCGAATTGACGGAAAAATCCATAAATGAGGTCAGGACGAAGATACCGACTGCAATCCAGATAATCTTTACCCGTCCGATAAGCAGCAGGTGAACCGGATAATTCGGAACATAAGCCGCGATAGCTACCACGACAGCCATTACCGACGCCGAGGCTCCGATGGCAACCGACTCGGGAATGAGACTGGTGAACACGGGAAAGATGTTGAACGACAGGACATAGACTATTGCTCCGGATATGCCTCCGAGGATGTACACGACAACAAGTTTCCGCTGGTCGAGGTATTCAAGGAAGATCCTCCCGAACCAGTAGAGCCATAGCATGTTGAAAAGTATATGCAGAATGTCCTTGTGCGTGAACATGTATGTTATCAGCGTCCATGGTTTCATGGCGAGCGTCCTGAGCGATGCAGGAACCGCGAAGAGCCTGAGGACCTTCATTGAAAACGCTTCGTCGTTAAAGAGATAAGTAATGATCGATATGGCCGACAGGAAAAGGAAAACCGCGACATTGATGTATATCAGCCTGTTAAGTTTATTTGCATCGCTGAATGTCTTTTTTATGTTGTGCCACAGGGACATATTCTCAGTAAAGTGTTTTTGATGTTTTCCTCCAGTACCTGATCAGGATATAGCCGAATAACATTCCTCCGAGATGGGCTGCATGAGCTATGTTGCTTCCGGGCTGTGTAAGCGCCAGCCATAATTCGATGGCACCGTAGCCGATTACAAAATATTTCGCCCTTATAGGAATAGGGGGGAATAGAAGCAGCAGCTGGGTGTTCGGGAAAAGGACCCCGAAAGCAAGCAGAATACCGAAAATAGCCCCGGATGCACCAACCGTCGGTATGTTAAGTATCATCTGGAGATTTTTCATGGTGACATCGGCATACTGTTTTCCCTCACTCAGAATCATGGCGCCGTCGGCCAGAACAAGCTGAAGCTGATCGGGCCTGATAGCCTTCATCACCTTCGCGTACTGGATTGCTATAACCGATTCATGAACAAGGGCAGCCCCAAGCCCGCAAACCATGTAGTAAATGAAAAACCGCTTTGGCCCCCACACAGTCTCAAGAACGCCGCCGAACATGTAAAGGGCGAACATATTGAAGAAAAGATGCCAGAAGCCGGCATGCATGAACATGTGTGTAAGGATCTGGAATGGCCTGAACATCTCCGATTTAGGAAAGTAAAGACCCAGAACGGCCGTGAGATCATAGCCGAGAACGCTTCGGACGGTCCAGGTTATTACAAGCAGAAGGACATTTATGATAATGAGGTTCTTTACTACCGGAGGCAAAGCCGAGAACCCTCTTCCGTATCCGTTCATCAAATGGATTTTATTCAATAATTGGGCAAAGATACTATTATCAATTTATCCGACAAAGAGCTTACATCCGGATCATATATGGCTTCAGAAAAATTGCAGGGTTTATTTCAGTCGCCTGTCAATCTCATCCATGGTAAGGATGTTGATCACGGGTTTCCCGGTCGGTGAATAGTTGGGAGCCTTGCACAGGAAGAGAGCGTCGAACAATTCCTCCATTTCGTCTTTCATCAGGGGCTTGCCATACGGAATTGCAGATGCGCCTGCCATGGCTGATGCAACTTTTTTCCTTATGCCCGCGGCAGGATCTGACTTTGTTCTCTTGAATTCCTCGAGAAGTATCTCAATCATCATCGCGGGATCGTCGGTACCAATGCCCGAAGGTTTCCCGGTTATTGAAATTGAATTATCATCCCTGTATTCAAAGGCAAATCCCAACAGCCGGAGATCGTCTTCTATTTCTCTGAGGATCAGAATATCAGAAGGGTCGAGGGTGACTTCAACCGGGAATAGCTGGGCCTGGCTGAGACTGAGACGGTTCTCCAGATTTTTCAGGAACTGTTCAAAAAGTACCCTTTCGTGAGCTCTTTTCTGATCGATGATCATCAGTCCCGACTTAACGGGACAGATTATATACTTGTTCTTCATCTGGAAAAACTTCCTGTCGGCAAATACCCTGCTGCTATCCTCCTTATCTCTTTCATGACCTCCGTACAGTTTCTCCCAGCCTTCAGTTTTCTCCCTTTCAAACCTTTCGATAAGCCTGCTTTGAGTCGAAGGCCTGTCATCGCCGGCAAAGGGGTCGTAGTCAGGATTGATCGTGATCGGTGGCGGCTCGGGAATGTCCCGGAATGAGGATATTACCGGAATATCTACAAGCCCTTCACCTTTGAAATCGAGCGAAGGCACTATATTGAACCTGCCCAGGGCTTCCCTGACCGAAGCCATCAGTATCTGCCAGATAGCTCTTTCGTCCTCGAACTTGATCTCCGTCTTGGTGGGGTGAATATTTATGTCGATGGACGCGGGATCGGCCTCCATGAATATAAAATAAGAAGGTATGGCTTCAGGGGGCAGCAAGTTCTGATAGGCTTCAATTACTGCCTTGTGGAAATAGGGATGTTTCATGAACCTGTTGTTCACGAAAAAGAACTGCTCGCCGAATGACCGTCTTGCGTTTTCAGGCTTTCCTATAAAGCCGCTGATGGCAATGAGGGTGGTGCTTGTGTCGAGCCTGATAAGGTCGTTGTTTATTTGCCGGCCGAAGACGGAGATTATCCTTTGCCGTGTGCTTCCCCGGAGAAGGTTGTAAACCTCGCTGTCGTTGTGAATAAGGGTGAACCTGATTTCGGGATGGGCTATGACAATCTTCTGGAACTCATTGATTATATGCCTCATCTCGGTATTGTCCGATTTGAGGAATTTTCTCCTGGCAGGGATGTTGAAAAACAGGTTCTTCACTGAAATGTTTGAACCGGTGGAACAGCTGCATGGCTCCTGTGTCTCCACTTTCGAAGCGCTGATCTCAAGCAGGGTTCCTGATTCATCCTCTTCTCTTTTGGTACGGAGCTCAACCATGGCAACGGCAGCTATGGAGGCAAGGGCTTCTCCGCGGAAACCCTTGGTGCTTATTTTGAAAAGGTCGTTTGCAGTGGTAATCTTTGAAGTGGCATGCCTTTCAAATGCCAGCCGGGCATCAGTCTCCGACATGCCGGTGCCGTTATCTATCACCTGGATGAGAGTCCTTCCGGAATCCCTGATGACGACATCTATTTTCTCTGATCCGGCATCGACTGCATTCTCCATCAATTCCTTCACCACCGATGAGGGCCTCTGAATCACTTCCCCTGCAGCTATCTGATTTGCAACCGAATCGGGTAACAGCTTTATAACATCGGGCATTTTTCATCCTCGTTTTAAACCTGATGCAAATATAGTATATTTGCAATATTGCTTTTGTACAAGGAAATTCGCATTATCAGTTTTCAGCTTTTATTATTTTTGTCAGTGATGCCCCGTATCTCATCAAAATTATCTTTCTATGAAGAAATTGTGTTTTCTTATCGCCATGTTCCTTATCATTCTTCTTCCCAACTGTAAGAGAAAGCAGGATCCGGATACCCTGAAGGTCATGACTTTCAATATCAGGTACGACAACCCGCGCGACAGCATCAACGCGTGGCCCAACCGCGCGGCATTCTTGTGCAGTTTCCTCAAGGAAGAAATGCCCGACCTTATCGGAATGCAGGAGGTACTGAATCATCAGTATGAGTACATCGATTCCGCTCTGACCGATTACAGTTCGGTGGGAGTGGGAAGAAGCGACGGTGTAAAACAAGGGGAGATGAACCCGGTATTCTTCAGGAAGGACAGGTTCGACCTGATACGTTCGAAAACCTTCTGGCTGTCTGATTCCCCTTCGGTGGCAGGATCGCAGGCCTGGGGGGCCGGACTTCCAAGAATAGTAACATGGGTGGAACTGTCGGAAAAAACATCATCAAAACATTTCTTTTTCTTTAATACTCACTTTGCTCACGACTCCGACTCGGCAAGGATAATGAGCTCCAGTCTGCTGCTTAATAAAGTCGACAGCATCACTGCCGGTTTCCCCTTCGTGATAACAGGCGATTTCAACATGCGAATCTCCGCGAAAGGATACGAGATACTCACGGGTCCGTTTGAAAGCCTGCCTATTCTTGCCGATACTTATGCCGTGTCGGAAAAAAGACCAACCGGACCGGCATATACCTTCAACGGCTTTTCCGACAGTATATCGTCGGGCAGGATCGATTATATCTTTGTGCGTAACGGAATGAAAGTACTCGACCACAGAACTTTCATCCGGAAGGACCACGGGATTTACATTTCCGATCACTGGCCGGTAATGGCAAGTGTCTCGCTGAAACCTGAATCCGATAAACCGCTGAGGGTTCCTTAATTCTGCCGGCTAAATAAATCAGGTATTCACTAAACTTTTATATTTTTAACAGTTATTGGCATTCCGTTGTTCCATTCCGGACTTCCGGTACGGGATTTGACGGAGTTCGCGGGTATAATTCAAACAAAGAACAAAAAAATGAGAACAGAAGGCAGACGAAAAAGCGATAATGTGGAAGACCGCAGAGGAATGAGCAGCGGAGGCAGGATGGCGGTGGGAGGAGGCATAGGTACTGTTGTCATAGTGCTGATAGTGCTTCTTCTGGGCGGCGACCCGTCCTCAATAATTGACAATTCCCCTGCAGTATCAACAGAATCGGGTGAATTTACCTCAACTCCCGAAGAAGAGGAAATGGTGGACTTTGTGAGCGTGGTTCTGGCCGGAACGGAAGATGTCTGGGGAAAACTTTTCGAGCAGTCGAACATGACCTATAAGCCGCCCGTGCTCGTCCTTTTCCGCGACCAGGTACAGTCGGCATGCGGATATGCAACTGCTGCCAGCGGGCCGTTCTACTGCCCCGGCGATCAGAAGGTATATATAGACCTTGCATTTTTCGACGACCTGAGCGCAAATCTCGGGGTTAACGGCGATTTTGCAATAGCGTATGTGATTGCACATGAGGTCGGACATCATGTGCAGAACCTCCTGGGAATACTGGGCGATGTAAACAACCGGCGATCAGGGATGAGCCAGGTAAATGCAAACAAACTCCTTGTCAGGCTTGAACTGCAGGCTGATTTCCTGGCAGGGATGTGGGCTCACTACGACCAGAAGATGTTCAACTCCCTCGAGGCGGGCGATATTGAAGAAGCTATGAACGCTGCCGCTTCGGTAGGAGATGACGTCCTGATGAAGAAATACCAGGGAAGAGTTGTTCCTGATGCTTTCACCCACGGTACCGCGGCCCAGCGTAAGGAGTGGTTCCGAAAAGGCTATACCTCCGGCGATTTTGATCAGGGCGATACCTTCAATGCAAACATAAACTGAAAAGCTCAATCCATACATAGTCCGTGTTCTCAGTTCTCTCCGTGCATAGTTCGTGTAATCCGGTGTTCTCCGTGGTTTACCCGTACCCTCCACGGCTAACTTGAAGTGTAAAAACTTGTTTTACAGAGCCTTAAAGCCATGTTATAACATTGTTATAACGTGTTGTTTCAGGCCCGGATTTCATTTCTGCATAGTCTATTAGCTGGTATAGAGTACTCCCGGGCTCCGGTTTTCCCGCTTCACCGGATACAAAATCGAATCTGTTGATAACTTAAATTGTACTCTTAATAAGTTGCCGTGTTCATTTTTTATTATCGGATCACTTAGAATTAGTTTTGTGTCATATCCGGTTCTAAGCAGATTAATAGGGAATCCGGTGTAAATCCGGAACTATCCCCGTAGCTGTAAGTCCCATTATATGGTTCAACCGATAGCCACTGTCCATTTGTGATCGGGAAGGCGGTTGAAACGGGATAAGTCAGAAGACCTGCCGGAAATAAAAATTTCGTAGCTTTCGGGTGAAAAGTGATTGAGTATCTGTACGATACAGACATTCTTTGTTAAAATCCCCGCTAGTTACCATTTATTAACTAAAATTTTTTAAAAATGAATGGTGAACTTCTTTTGTCTCAGGTTATTAAACGTAATGGAGAAGTAGTTGCATTTAATCCTGAAAAAATTGAAAATGCAATTTTTAAAGCAACGCGCGCGATCGGAAAACCTGACCGGTCAAAAGCAAAAAGCCTTACATCAATTGTGTCGGACCGGCTGGCTCTATTATTGAAGAGTGAAACTCTGACTGTCGAACGAATCCAGGATCATGTGGAGCATGCATTGTTTGAGGATGGTGATTTTGATCTCGTGAAAGCCTATATACTTTATCGAAAGCAGAGAGAACTTGTTAGAAACACCAGAGAACTTTTTACAAACATCGAAGTTATTGATAATTACCTTACCGTATCAGATTGGCGAGTCAGGGAGAGCGCTAATTCTTCATACTCTCTTCAGGGTCTGAACCAGCATATATCAACAACAATAACATCTCAGTACTGGCTCGAAAGAATATATCCCGAAAATATTGCTTCAGCACATAAGCAGGGATATTTTCATATTCATGACCTGGGGTTTTTGAGTGTTTATTGCGTGGGATGGGATCTTAAAGATCTTCTTCTTACTGGCTTCAGGGGCGTCGATGGAAAAACACAGACCAAACCCGCTCGTCATTTCAGAACGGCGCTTGGGCAAATAGTTAATTTCTTCTACACGATGCAGGGAGAAGCTGCCGGTGCCCAGGCCTTTTCAAACTTCGATACCCTTCTTGCTCCGTTTATAAGACACGACAAACTGAACTACAAGCAGATTAAGCAGGCCTTGCAGGAATTCCTTTTTAATATGAATATCCCCACGAGAGTCGGATTTCAAACTCCGTTCACTAATATAACAATGGATCTTACCGTTCCCGATTTTCTTAAAAATGAAGCTGTTATTTGTGGAGGTGAAATGCAGGACTCCGTTTACGGCGATTATCAGCAGGAAATGACAATGCTGAATAAAGCTTTTGCCGAGATCATGCTTGAAGGAGATGAAACGGGAAGTCCCTTCTCCTTTCCCATACCCACTTACAACATTACCCGCGATTTCCAATGGGATGACCCTGAGCTGAACGGGATCTGGGAAATGACAGCTAAATACGGCATCCCGTACTTTTCAAATTTTGTCAATTCCGACCTTAATCCTGAAGATGTGAGAAGTATGTGCTGCCGTCTGCGCCTTGATAAAAGAGAACTGATAAAACGCGGAGGTGGTCTCTTTGCATCAGCTCCCCTGACCGGCTCAGTTGGTGTAGTTACCATCAATCTTCCCAAACTCGGTTATGAAGCTTCTTCGGAATCAAATCTCCTTCAGCGATTAAGGAACCTGATGGAGCTGGCAAAAACGAGTCTGGAAATCAAAAGAAAAACAATTGAACACTATACCGAGCTAGGTCTTTATCCTTATTCAAAGTTTTATCTGAGAGATATTTATAAGCGCTATAATTGCTACTGGAAAAACCATTTTTCAACCATCGGTATCGTGGGTATGAATGAGTGTTGCATAAACCATCTCGGAGTTGGGATTGACACCGTGGAAGGGAAAGAATTTGCTGTCAGGATTATGGATTATATGCGTGGTGTATTATCTGAGTTCCAGGAGGAAACAGGAAATATTTACAACCTTGAAGCCACTCCGGCAGAAAGCACCACCTACCGTTTCGCCAGGATCGATACAGTTCAATATCCTGATATTATCACGGCAAACCGGAATGAGTATCTAAAGGGAGCCAGTCCTTATTATACAAATTCCACTCAACTCCCCGTGAACTATAGCGACGACATATTTGAGATTCTCAAACATCAGGATAAACTTCAGACTTTATACACGGGAGGAACAGTGCTACATGTTTTTACGGGAGAAAACAACATTCCCGCCGGTTCCGTAAAAAACCTGATAAGAAAAATAACCGCGGGATTCCGTCTACCGTACATAACACTCTCACCTACATTCAGCATCTGTCCTTCACATGGTTATGTGGCAGGGGAGCATTTTAAATGTCCCGATTGCGGAAAAAATTGTGAAGTTTATAGCAGAATAGTAGGTTATCTGCGACCGGTCAGTCAATGGAACAGCGGGAAGCGCCAGGAATATAAAGACAGGGTTCTGTTCAGGGTAACAGACACGCCGGGGAGCAGGGACACCGGGATTAAAGAGGAAGTGGCAGTTGCCGGGCTGAGCAGTCTGATGCATGAGCCTGAAACAAGGAGATGAGGATAGGGGGTTTTGTAAAAAACAGTCTTGTTGACTGGGATGGGAAAGTTGCTGCCGTAATCTTTACGAAAGGTTGCAATTTCAGGTGTGGATATTGTCATAATCCGTCTCTTGTCCTCCCTGAGCTGATTGACAGAACAGAAGATATTGATGAAAAAACAGTGCTGGATTTTCTTGCAGAAAGAAACAACTGGCTTGACGGTGTTGTCGTAACCGGGGGTGAACCAACTATTTACGGTGATTTGCCGGTATTGCTTGAAGAGATTAAATCGCTGGGATATTCCCTGAAGCTTGATACCAATGGCACTAATCCATCCATGTTGCAAAAAATCATTAAAAACAAGTTGGCTGATTATATCGCGATGGATGTCAAAACTTTACCTGAAAAGAGTTTATATGCTAAAATAACCGGAATCCAGGTCACTGCCGATATCATTGAAAAGATTATGACTTCCATACTTCTGTTAAACAATTCGGCAATAGAGGTTGAGTTCCGTACGACTATTATTCCCGGGATACATGACGAGGCAGCTGTCAACCTAATACGCACCTTGTTGGGAAAAAACAAAAAATACAGAACAAACCAATACAGAGATGGATCAACAATTGAAACATATTTATAATGTAAGCTGAGTTCGGGTATTATAGAAATGCCGGCCGGATCGAAAGGTTTCGGCCGGATCAGTTTCGGCAACCTGTCCCTTTGGCTGAAAACACCCGGATGATTTTCAGGCCGTGGGGGCTATATCATATATAATCAATGTCTGTTAAACTTTAGTTGCAGGTCTTTGTCCTTGTTACATCTTTTTATTATATTTGATACCGTGTTTCGCTAATCGTGCAAGTATAATATTATGTTGGTAAGGACATTCGCCAGTGCCGTAACAGGCATTGATGCAGTTACGGTGACTATTGAAGTCAATGTATCCAGGGGGATACGCTTTTTTCTTGTCGGTCTTCCCGATGTGGCAGTGAAAGAGAGCCAGCAGCGGATAGAGTCATCGCTCCGATGCCTGGGTTTCAGGTGGCCCGGTCAGCAGGTGCTTATAAACATGGCCCCGGCCGATATCAGGAAGGAGGGATCGTCGTACGACCTTCCCCTGGCAGTGGGAATCCTGGCGGCCGATGAAAAGATAGCACCGGGAGAAATCGAATCCTACATCATGATGGGTGAACTTTCCCTCGACGGGACGCTTCAGCCCGTGAAAGGTGTTCTTCCAATAGCCCTCAGTGCAAGGGAAGAAGGCTTCAAAGGGGTAATAGTGCCTGTGAAAAATGCCCGGGAGGCGGCGGTGGTCTCGGGACTGGATGTTTACGGGATGGAAAAGCTCGGGGATGTCCTTGATTTTTTCAACGGATTGAGACAGTTTGAACCGGTAAAGGTTGATATTGACAGCCTTTTCAGGGAAGAAGCAAACAGATACGACATCGATTTCTCGGATGTCCGAGGACAGGAAAACGTGAAACGGGCTCTGGAGGTTGCTGCTGCCGGCCATCATAATCTTCTTATGATCGGGCCTCCCGGTGCCGGCAAAACGATGCTGGCCAAGAGAGTAGCATCAATAATGCCCCCGCTTACACTCGAGGAAGCACTCGAAACCACAAAAATCCATTCGGTTGCAGGCAAGATAGACGACCATACTGCCCTGATGACCAGGCGCCCTTTCAGAAGTCCGCACCATACAATATCCGATGTCGCCCTGGTCGGCGGTGGGACGGTGCCGCAACCCGGGGAAATCTCCCTCGGACATAACGGGGTGTTGTTCCTCGATGAACTGCCTGAATTCAAGCGAACTGTCCTGGAGGTGATGCGACAACCGCTCGAAGACAGGATAATAACCATTTCACGGGCAAGATCGACCTGCGATTACCCGGCAAGCTTCATGCTCATTGCTTCCATGAACCCATGCCCCTGCGGCTATTATAACCACCCTGAAAGAGAATGCATGTGCAACGCGGGGATGAGACAGAAATACCTGAACCGCATCTCCGGTCCGCTGCTCGACAGAATAGATATACATATCGAAGTGGTTCCTGTAAAATATGACAAGCTGGCAGATAATTTAAGTTCCGAACGCTCGTCTGTTGTAAGAGAAAGAGTTGTGAGGGCACGGGAGATACAGGCTAAACGCTTTGCTTCCGTGAAAGGAATATATGCAAACGCCCAGATGACAGCTTCAATGCAGAGAAAATATTGCCGGCTTGATGAGGCCGGCGGGAAACTGCTACGCACTGCAATGAATATCAGAGGCTTGTCTGCAAGAGCCTACGACAGGATACTAAAACTGGCAAGAACAATCGCCGACCTCGCGGAATCAGAAAACATAAGCGCGGAACATATTTCCGAAGCGATCAACTACAGAAACCTCGACCGCGAGGGATGGGCAGGATAAATATGTCAAGCAGAGGAAGTTCTATAAAACCAGTGGTAAAATCATTTTTATAAAGCCAGTGGTAAAATCATTCCCATTAAGGAAAGCTATCTTATAATATTTAGATGTTTTAGACGAATCAGCCTGTTTTGCCGTTATAGAAATATTGCAATTATTAAATATGAATCTGACAAATACCATTCAGGATACAATCAGGAAAGAAGGCCTTATGTTTGTTTTCAGGGGAGAAGTAAGCGAGAAAAACTCTCTTCCTCTGCTTAGCCTTCTTGAAAATGACATGAAGGAAGACTCTTTCAATATGGTAGGGCGAAAGAGACTGTTCATGTACGTTCTCGAAAGCCTGCAAAACATTGTCAAGCACAGCGGGAACATGGACCATCCTGTCATGCCCCTGGTTTCATATTCAAAAACCGATGGCGGCTATACCATTACAACCGGGAACCTGATTCCTGATACCCAGTCGGAATTGCTGGCTTACAAGCTGGCAAAGGTTAATTCGCTGAATGCCGCCGAGATAAAGGTTTTGTACAAGCAGATTCTCAAAACCCCCGGTTTCAGCAGAAAGGGCGGGGCTGGTCTGGGACTCCTGGAAATGGCCCTGAAGACGGGTAACAAACTAGATTATGATTTTATTCCCATCGGGGGAGGGTTGTCATATTTTGTTCTGAGCAAAACCGTCGATTCAACAGGTATGGGGATAAGCAAGGGGCAGGCCAGCGAAAGATTCAGTGGCCTGCCGGTATTCGGACTCGAGAGAATGCTGGCGGAAAACAATGTTCATCTGATGTGGTCGGGCCATATGAATTCCGGAATAGGGGAGGAAGTGCTGTCAATAACCGAAGCCAGGCTTACTGATGAAGATGTTGACACAAGGCTTAGAAAAAAGGTTTTCAATGTACTGGTCGAGATTCTGGAGAATGTGTCGAAATACAATCCGGGAAAAGAAGCTGAGCAGAAGTTTGGAATGCCTCTTGCGATGGTAAGGCTCACGAAAGGAGAATTTATCGTGACAAGCGGGAATCTTGTTCCGGTAACAATGACGGACGCCCTGAAACAAAAGATCGACGATATAAACAGTTTTAATCCGGATGAACTGAAAACCCTTTTCTTTGCATCTCTTTCGGCCCAGACTATTGAAAGCGACAGCACGGGGAATATGGGACTTATTTCAATGGCCAGGAAGTCGGGGAGCAAACTGGAATACCTGTTCAGGAAAGTCAACGATGATTATTCCTACTTTATACTTTCGGTAAGGGTGGAGAACACGAACGGGTCAACTGAAGCTCTTCAGGCATAGCTCGCTGCCATCCCATTCCGCGTAACTTCCAAGACTGAACCAGTCGCCAAGAATAACTATCCGGCCATTGTCGCCGTTGTTGAAGGTCATTGGCATATGCCTGTGCCCAAAGACAAAATAATCCATGTTTTCCTTTTTCATCACCTCGCGTGAGTATCGGAGAAGATCCTCCCTGTCTTCCCCCATGAAATCCATGGATATGCCTTTGGCAAACCTCGAATGTTGCGACCAGTTGAGGCCAATGCTTATCCCAATCCTGGGGTGAAGCATTGAATATAGAAACTGCAGGGTTTTGTTCCTGAATATCCACAGAAGGATTCTGTATCCGATGTTTTTGCTTCCAAGTCCTTCCCCGTGGGCAATATGGAATTTCCTGCCGTCGATGGTGCAGGTGTAGGGCGATGTGTGAACAATCATCCCGCATTCGGTTGAAAAGTAGTCTTTGACCCACATGTCGTGGTTTCCGGTGAAGAAATGGACAGGTGTACCCGAATCGGTTATTGATGAAATGGTTCCGAGAAACCTGGTGAAGCCGCGGGGCACAACGAGCCGGTACTCCCACCAGAAATCAAAGATATCGCCAAGCAGGAAAATCTCTCTTGCCTCAGGTGCAATTGTATTGAGCCACCGGACCGCCAGCCTCTCCCTCTCGTCCGGTTCCTTTCCGGCCTTCAGTCCAAGGTGAAAATCGGATGCAAAAAATATTTTCCCGTTCTTTTTCAATTGCCGCCCGGATTATTGAACAACTGGTTGAGCTTTATCTGAAGCGATCTCCCGTGAAGGTTGGTAGCTATTATGGAACCGTCACGGCCGAAAAGATAGTTGGTTGGCAATACCTGAACATTAAAAAGCCTCACGTTCTCAAGAACCTGTGGATCGTCTTCCCGTGTGCTTATCCATGGAAGCTCTTCGAAGGACACGGCCTGCTTCCATCTCTCCTCGTTCTGGTCAACATTGATCTGGTATATCTCGAATCCCTTGTTCCTGTAGTTTTTATAAAATTCCTTCAGTTGGATGTTCTCGCTCAGACATTCTCTTGAATCAACCGACCAGAAGGTCAGCAAAACAATTTTTCCCCTCAGTGATGACAAAGCTATCCTGTTTCCGTTGACATCGAGAAGGTTCGGATTGAGTACGGTTTCCGGTGCATTGCTGGCGATATTCCGGATCTGCCTGGCAACCATCTCATTCATTTCTTTTTTGAGGTCTTCAGCCAGTGCTTTGACGTTCCTGGACCGGGGATAATGGCGTCCGAGTGAATCAGAAACTATCTTAAGGTACTGAAGGTCGCGGTGATCGTACAGTACATAGGTGTTTTCATCTATCCTCTGGTAAACGGCCTTAAGTGATGCCATTGATGAAGGATTGGTTACAATGTATTCGATGTTTTTCTTGCGAAGATCCTGCAGAACGTCAGTGAATTCTTCCTCGAGCCTGCTCCGTTCGGCTTCGGAGCCTTCAGTTCCCTCAAGATTGACGTACAATGTCCTGAGCGAGTCGAGTTTAACCTTCCCGGCAGCAAGCCTGAGGTCGAGAACCCTGACATCCTCAGATTCCTTTGATCCCGAAACCTCATAATCGCCCGAAGTGTTCAGGCCTTTGAAAGTCAGCCTGATTTTTTCACCCGGTCCGGCAATGAGAGTTATGAAATCCGTATCTGAGTATCCTATCTGGTAGAAATCGGTATCCGTTGCCTTAACCCTGAATTTGAAACTGCCGTTGGTTCCAAGCTTTGCCGAATCAATAAAGATCAGCCTGTCAACATCGACCTTGTTAAGCACAAGGCTTTTTTGCCGGGGATTGCTTATATGTCCCGTGACAGTGAATGAGTCTTTGCTGCTGCATCCGGAAAGGAGAAGCGCCGGTATAACTATTATTAATATCTTCTTCATCATCGGACAGAATTTCCTTTAGGATTTGGCGATTTAAAATTAATTGAACAATTCTTCAAGTTTTCTCTGCAATGCATCCCCCCTTAGGTTGCAGGCAATTATCCGGCCTTCCCTGTCGAGCAGGAAGTTAGCCGGGATTGATTCCAGTCTGTAAAGCGGTACCACTGAAGAATTCCAGTAGCCAAGGTCGCTTACATGAATCCAGCCTCCCAGCCCGTCATCCTTGATCCCCTTGAGCCATGCATCGCGTGTCTTGTCGAGTGATACCTGGTAAATCAGGAATCCCTTGCTTTTGTATTTGTTGAACACCGCGACAAGGTTAGGATTTTCGGCCCTGCATGGAGGACACCATGCTGCCCAGAAATCAAGAAGTACATAGTTGCCCCTTGTGGACGACAGTCTGATAGTGTCGCCGCCGGGATCAGGCAGTGCTATCTCGGGAGCTTCAGTGTATTCTCCGCCCGCGGCCGCCTGTGTGCCGCTTGTTGCAAAATAGGCCCGCATTTCGTTTATCTGGTTGTGAAGATCAATAACCGGACCATATTCCGGGTAAAGGCTGAACAGTGAAGAATCGACCTTCAGAAAATACTGCAGGTCTTGCTGAGGATCGAAAACATAAAGTGAGGGAGTGAGCATGGAATATAAAACCGGAATGGTGGCCAGAGAAGAAATATTCTTATCTATGAATTCCTTCGCGTAGCTGTTTATTTCATTCAGGTAAGCATCGCCAAGCCTGTCGAGAGAATCAATAAAGGCAGTCATATCACTCCTTCCAGTGTTGTTGTTAAACAGGTCGTTCAATCCCCTGATCTTGTTCCTGGTACTGAGAAGTTTCTTGTTGTAGTCAGCTATCAGACCGGTGCCTTTCGACCCACTGACAACCACCGGATAATTAAGCGAATCAAAATGAGATGTCATTTTTATTTTCTCTCCTGGCTCAACAAGCATTGTTAGAAAGTTATTTTGATTAATTTTGAGCAGGTAAAATGACGGGAATTTAACCTTCCTTTTGAACTCAAATTTTCCATCATTCGAAACTATGACGGAATCCACATTTAGAAGCGCATCAGACTTAAGTTCCTGCAGGAAAATGTATTGTCCGGGCAATGGATATTCAAGGATACCTGTCAGTTCGACATTGTTGTTCTTGCAGGCAGTGAGCATCAGGATGGCAGACAGGATGAAGGCAGATTTTATGTTCATGCAGGAAAGGTTATTTGTTATTTAGTTTGTTTTATTGAGTTGCAAAGTTATTCTTTTTTTTTCAGGTTAAGCCCTGTACACATTTTATAGAATTGCTTTTGCATGGTTCAATAAAATGAAGTATCTTTTAAAACTTTTATTGACGTATAAAAAAGATTTGCATATGAGTTATATCAAGTTTGAAAAGGCACAGATTGTCAACCTCGAGTTTTCGCTTTCGAGGGAAGTGATAAGGGCCAACCGTGCAGGGTCCTACTCCGCAACCACAATTGTCGGATGCAACACGAGAAAATATCATGGTCTTCTTGTTTGCCCGATTGATGCTTTCGGAGGAGAACGGCATGTGCTTCTTTCCTCTATTGACACCACTATAGTGAATCAGGACAAGAGCTTCAACATAGGTATAAGGAAATACAGGGGAGATTATTACAGCCCCAAGGGACACAAGTATATCGAGGAACTCGGGATGGAAATAATTCCATCAAGGATTTTCAGGGTGGGAGGTGTGAAACTAAAGCATGAAAGGCTTCTTGTTCATTACGAGGAACAATACCTGTCGAGGTACACTATCCTTGAGGCATCGGAGCCGATGAAGCTTCAGATCCGCCCATTTCTTGCCTTCAGGAACATACATGAACTGACACATGCAAATCTTGCAGCCAATACCAAGGTTGAATTCATTCCCAACGGGATAAAAATGAAGCTCTATGAGGGATTCCCCTATCTGCATATGCAATTCTCGAGGAAACCGGAGTTCGTTCATGTTCCCGACTGGTACCGCGGTGTAGAGTACATCGAGGAGCAAAAGAGGGGATATGACTATTCCGAGGACCTTTTCACTCCCGGTTTCTTTGAACTGGAAGCCGGAGAGGGAGACGTCATTGTTTTTTCGGCTTCAACCAGGGAAGAAAAACCAAGCGGCTTCAAGTCGAAATTTACCAAGACCGTCAGCGGCAAAATCCCAAGAAGCAATTTCTCAAACTGCCTCAAGAATGCAGCTCAGCAATTCGTGGAGCGCAGGCAGGGTAAGACCCTTATCATCGCCGGGTATCCATGGTTCGGATCATGGGGCAGAGATACATTTATAGCTCTTCCCGGGCTGGCAACCGCGAGGCCTGATAAAAAGCTTCAGCTTTACCGCGATGTTCTCGACACACAGATCGGCAGTATGAGGGACGGGTTGTTCCCCAATATGGGAAATCCCGATAATCCTGCATTTAACTCAGTTGATGCCCCTCTCTGGTTTTTCTGGGCTGTCCAGCAGTATCTCGAAAACGGAGGCAGCGATGCATGGGAACATTACGGGAACGCGATGAAATCGGTTCTCAATGCTTACAGGGAAGGAACCGGATTCAATATCGGGATGAGGGAAAATGGCCTGATCTATGCCGATGCCCCCGGAAAATCACTGACCTGGATGGATGCAGTGGTGAACGGAGTGCCGGTTACACCGAGGAACGGCTATGCTGTTGAAATAAATGCACTGTGGTACAATGCCGTTTGTTTCACCCTCGATCTGGCACGGAAGGTTAAGGACAGGAAGTTTGTGAAGGAATACGAAGCTCTTCCCGAACTCATAAAGCAATCGTTCCATGAAGTGTTCTGTGATCATGCAAAGGGACTCCTTGCCGATTATGTAAATGATGAAGAAGGAAAGAACTATTCAGTGAGACCAAACATGCTGATCGCAGTTTCTCTTCCCTATTCAATGCTAAGCAAAGACCAGATGAAACGGGTACTGGATATTGCCGACAAGGAATTGCTTACTCCGAGAGGCCTTCGTACCCTGTCGCCCGGAAACCCTCTTTACAAGGGGACATACGGGGGAAGTCAGGAGGAAAGGGATATGGCTTACCACAACGGTACGGTATGGCCGTGGCTACTGGGCCCGTTCTGTGAAGGATGGCTGAAAGTCTACGACCACCAGGGCGTGGCAAGGGTAAAGAAGCTCTTACTGGGTTTCGAAGAGGTGATGAGCGAACACGGAGTAAGCACTATCTCCGAGATCCACGACGGCGACCCGCCTCACGCACCTAACGGAACCATCTCACAGGCATGGAGCGTTGGCGAGATCCTGAGAATAATGGATCTGCTTGAGAATAAATATTAATTGTAATAAAAATAAAACAGGTGTGATATGCGTGTATTAATGTTCGGTTGGGAGTTTCCGCCACATATCTCCGGCGGGCTGGGTACAGCCAGTTACGGCCTGACAAAAGGTATGTCGACACTTGAGGACCTCGAGGTTATTTTTGTCGTACCAAAGGCATGGGGCGATGAAGACCAGACCAGGGTGAAACTCATTGGAGCGAACAAGGTGCCGGTGGCATCCAGAACAATCCATTACAAGGGCTTCAGACGCCCCCTCGAAATGATCGAGATATCCTCAAAGATAGTCCCATACACTGATCCGGATGAATTCTGGGAACGTATAAATACCGAAACGACAGGCTATAAGATGCTGGTGCAGACCAATGAGGAGGGTACAGTCGATTTCTCGGGAAAGTACGGCAGTTCACTGATGGACGAGATATACAAGTATTCAGTGGTTGCCTCTGTTATTGCCGAGGAAAACGAATTCGACATTATCCATGCACACGACTGGCTTGCCTATCCTGCAGGCATTTCTGCAATGGAGGTTTCGGGTAAACCTCTCGTGATTCATGTTCATGCAACCGACTTTGACCGGAGCGGAGGCAATGTTAACCCCGACGTGTACAGGATTGAAAAACTCGGGATGGATGCCGCATCCAAGATAATCACGGTGAGCAATCTTACCCGGGATATAGTTATCAATAAATATCATATCGATCCCGAGAAGGTTGAAACAGTCTACAATGCTGTTGAACCTGTCAAGATTTCTCAGGATGTTGCCCTTAAAAAGGGATTTGACGACAAGGTGGTTACCTTCCTGGGAAGAATTACCCTGCAGAAGGGCCCTGAATACTTTATTGAAGCCGCGCACAAGGTGCTTAAGGTAATGCCCAACGTGAGATTCGTAATGGCAGGTTCGGGCGACATGATGGAGAAAATGATGCGAAGAGCCGCCGCACTGAAAATAACCGACAGGTTCCATTTCACAGGCTTCCTTAAAGGAAATGATGTATTCACAATGCTAAATATGAGCGATGTTTACATTATGCCGTCGGTTTCAGAGCCTTTCGGAATTTCCCCGCTTGAAGCCATGCAGTCGAACGTGCCGGTTATAATCAGCAAACAGTCGGGCGTGTCAGAAATTCTGACTCATGCCGTCAAAACCGATTTCTGGGATATCGACGCAATGGCTGATGCCATCTACGGAATACTTAATTATCCCGCTCTTTCAAAAATGTTTATCAAGAACGGAAAGGAAGAAGTGGTAAGACTTAAATGGGATAATTCGGCTCGACACGTAAGAGATATTTATTACAGAGTGATTTGGCAAAATAAGAACTAGATATGAGTGTAACAGGCAAAAAAGCAATATGCTTTTATTTTCAGGTGCATCAGCCTTTCAGGCTTAAAAGATACAGGTTCTTTGACCTGGGGCATGACCATTATTACTATGACGATTTCACCAACGAGTCGATCATGAGAAAGGTGGCTGACAACTGCTATCTGCCGGCCAACGCGATAATCCTCGATCAGATCCAGAAAAACAAGGGCAAGTTTAAAGTGACCTTTTCGCTTACCGGCCTTGTGATAAAGCAGTTCCAGCTGTATGCCCCGGAAGTCCTGGATTCATTCAGGAAGCTGGCTGAAACGGGAATGGTGGAATTCCTGGCCGAAACAGAGTCGCACTCGCTTGCATCAATAAAAACGAGAAGCGAATTTGAACATCAGATCAACGCTCACAGGGAAATGCTCAGGGAACACATCGGCTATGAAAGCACTTCTTTCAGAAATACCGAACTGATCTATTCCGACCAGATAGGATCGTGGGTCGCCGACATGGGATTCAAATCGATGCTTACGGAAGGAGCCAAGCATGTTCTCGGATGGAAGAGCCCTAATTTCCTTTATTGCAATTCCATCAACCCGAGGCTGAAAGTGCTTCTGAGAAACTTTGTACTGAGCGATGATATTGCCTTCAGGTTCTCAAACAGGGCATGGGCTGAATGGCCTCTCACAACCGACAAGTATGCAGCATGGATAGCCAAAATAGCACCCAAGAGCGAACTGGTCAACATCTTCCTCGACTATGAGACATTCGGGGAGCATAATCATAAGGACACCGGGATATTCGAGTTCCTGGAACATCTGCCCGCGACAATCCTGAAGAAAACACCATTCAAATTCATGACACCGACGGAGGTGGCGGAAAACCTCCAGCCTGTCTCGGCTATCAGCGTTCCTTCCCCCATTTCATGGGCCGACGAAGAACGTGATATTACAGCATGGCACGGTAATGAACTTCAGGTTGCCGCCCTTGAGAAACTATATAACCTCACTGACAAGGTGAACAGATGTGATGATGTCCAGATAAAAAAAGACTGGGAATACCTTCAGGCAAGCGACCATTTCTACTATATGGCCACGAAGTTCTTTTCCGACGGTGCCGTGCATGCATATTTCAATCCATACGACACTCCCTATGATGCTTTTATGAACTATATGAACGTGATAAGCGACTTTGAGATCAGGGTCAACCGTTTCGTTCCCGACAGGGATAGCCATGCCGAAATATCAAAGCTTAATGAGCTGATAAAGGAAAAGGAATCCATTATCGATGAGCAGAAAGCCCAGATAGACGAACTTAGGAGGAAGTCGGCAAGCAGAAGGAAAACTGAACCGGCAACCGCACCGATTCAGGCGGTAAAGACGAAAACAAAGACCGCGGGAAAAAAAATAACTGCAAAAAAATCGAAGCCGGGAAAATCTTCTAAGTAAATCTGAGTTATAATCTTAAGTGATATAAGCTTAAAATCTGAACCAATATATTGTATAATGAATGTTGAACTAATTTTTGAGACCAGTTGGGAAGTATGCAACAAGGTCGGAGGTATTCATACTGTAATTTCAACAAAAGCGCTGAACATAGTCAATGAGCTTGGCGATAACTATATTACCATCGGGCCCGATGTGTGGAGAGAAGACATTAAAAACCCGGAGTTCATCCCTGATGAATCCTTGTTTCCCGAGTGGAGGCCATTGGCTGAAAAAGAAGGACTGAGAGTTAAAACCGGCCGCTGGAACATTGCCGGGAAACCTATTGTTCTGCTTATTGATTTCACGCCTTATTTCGGACAACAGAATGAGATATTTGCCAGGTTCTGGGAAACATATAAACTCGACAGTATAACCGGACAATGGGACTACGTGGAGCCTGCCCTGTTCGGATTTGCCGCCGGAAAGGTAATAGAAAGCTTTACATCGTGCTACCGTGAACACCATAATATTATTGCACAGTTTCATGAATGGATGACCGGTACGGGAATACTGTACCTCGAAAAATCCGCTCCATGGATAGCCACAGCCTTTACCACCCATGCCACAGTGTTAGGGCGATCGATTGCCGGCAATAACAGGCCTCTCTACGGTAAACTCAAAGAATATAATTCCGTTCAGATTGCCAGGGAATTCAACGTGGTTGCAAAACAGTCGCTTGAAAAAATATCGGCTGCCGAAGCCGATGTATTCACAACAGTAAGCGGGATAACCGCGAAGGAATGTTCATACTTCCTCGGTAAAGACGTCGACCTTGTGACTCCCAACGGCTTTGAGGATTCATTCGTCCCTCCTGCCCAGGAATTCGCAAAGAAACAGCAGGCAGCAAAGGATAAACTGAGAAGTGTCGCTGAGGCAGTACTCGGATATAAACTTGACGAAAACTGCATGTTCATTGTAAACAGCGGAAGATATGAATACCGCAACAAGGGCGTCGATATCTTCATCGACTCCCTCGGAGAGCTTAACAAGGAAGAGAAGCTCAACCGTGAATGCGTTGCATTCCTTCTGATGCCTGCTTACCACCGGGGGCCCCGCGAGGATCTGATAGATATTCTGTACAATAACGGTTCGCCGAACGGGGTCGACCGTTACCTGACTCATTGCCTGCATTATCCGTCAAGCGATCCGGTGCTCGGAAATATAAGCCGTAACGGGCTTACAAATGAAAAGAAAGAAAAGGTCAAGATTATATTTGCACCTTCATACCTGAATGGTAACGATGGAATATTCAACCTGTCGTACTACGACCTCCTTATAGGCTTCGACCTGTCGGTGTTCCCTTCATACTATGAACCCTGGGGATACACCCCCCTCGAAAGTCTTATGTTCTCCATTCCGACCATTACTACTTCGCTCTCGGGATTCGGCCTGTGGGTCAAGGAGTATTGCAAGGACCATGGAAACGGAATTGCAGTAATAGAAAGGACCGATGACAACGAAAAAAGTGTTGTCAGCGATATCAGGGATTTCATAAGGAAATACCTGAGCCTTTCCGAAGGAGAGATCAGGGAAGCCAGGTTCAGGGCTCATGAGATATCCAGGATAGCCATGTGGGACAACCTGGTGAAGTACTACTTCGAGGCCTATAAGATAGCCCTGGAACAGAGCAGTATAAGAAGAGAGGAGCCCCGGGAATTCGCTCAGTTTGTTGAGGCTCCGGGCAGAGAGGTACGGAAACCTCACCAGATACCTGTCTGGAAGGATATTTACATACAGAGCGATGTTCCCGACAAGCTGTCATCGCTCAAGGAACTGGCCAACAATCTCTGGTGGTCGTGGAACACGGAAGCTGAATCTCTCTTCAGGAGAATGGATCCCTCACTCTGGGAAAAGGTTCAGCATAACCCCAAACTGCTTCTTGAAAAGATAGACTATAAACGACTGCTGGTCCTCGAGGATGACGACGAATTCATTACCGATCTCGACAAGATAATGAAGACTTTCAGGGACTATATCAGCAGGCCGTGGGATAAAGATAAACCGTCGGTCGCCTATTTCTCCATGGAATTCGGGATACATCCCTGTCTCAAGATATACTCCGGAGGCCTGGGAATACTTGCCGGCGATTACCTTAAGGAAGCAAGCGATTCCAATGTGAACATAATAGGTATAGGCCTTCTCTACCGCTTTGGCTATTTCAAGCAGAAACTCGGACTTAAGGGAGAACAGCTCACCATCTATGAGGCCGAGGAATTCTCGCGACTGCCCATCAGTCCTGTCAAGGATGCCGAGGGAAAACACCGTACGGTAAGCATAGTCTGGCCGGGAAGAACAGTGAATATCCGGATATGGGAAGCAAAAATAGGCAAGGTGTCCCTCTTCCTGCTCGACACTGATTTTGAAGATAACCTGCCCGAAGACCGTTCGATAACCCATTACCTCTATGGAGGCGACCATGAGAACAGGCTTAAGCAGGAACTTATCCTCGGTATCGGAGGCATAAGGGCTCTTAACGAAATGGGAATCGTTCCCGAACTCTACCACAGCAACGAAGGCCATTCGGCTTTTATCAGCCTTGAAAGAATAAGAAGACTAATCGAGGAGTATCATCTTACTTTCGATCAGGCCGTCGAAGCAATAAGGCCATCCACCCTGTTCACCACTCACACGCCGGTGCCGGCAGGCCATGATGCCTTTGAGGAAGATCTGCTGAGAAAATATATTTCACATTATCATACAAGGCTCAATATAACCTGGGATCAGCTGATGGATCTCGGGCGCTGCCCCGGAGATGCCGACAGAAAATTCAACATGAGCTTCCTGGCAACTTATATGTCGCAGGAACTGAACGGGGTTAGCAAGCTTCACGGCGAGGTTACACAGGGGCTCTTTAATAAACTGTGGCCCGGATATCTTAAGGAGGAGCTTTATATCGGCCATGTCACCAACGGTGTCCATTATCCTACATGGATAGCTCCGGAGTGGCAGGAAGTATACAGGGAACTTCTTGGAACTGCCAATTTCGACCAGACCGACAGAAGCCTCTGGGAGAAACTCTATACTATTGACGACAAAAAGATCTATGAAGTCAAGACTGCACTTAAAAAGAAACTCTTCGTGAACATACGGAAGAGACTGCAGTCTGATATGATCGACAAGCATGTAAGTCCACGCACCCTCCTGAATATAAGCACTCATCTGAACGATAAGGCGCTGACTATCGGGTTTGCACGCAGGTTTGCCACTTACAAAAGGGCTTCTCTTTTGTTCAGGGATATGGACAGGCTGGCAAGGATAGTCAATGATCCCGACAGGCCGGTGCAGTTCATCTATGCCGGAAAAGCCCATCCGCACGACGGCGGTGGACAGGATCTGATAAAGAGGATAGTGGAGATTTCACAGATGCCTCAGTTTACAGGAAAGGTTCTTTTCCTCGAGAACTATGACATAGAACTGGCAAAGCGACTTATACAGGGAGTCGATATCTGGCTCAATACTCCTACCCGCCCGCTGGAAGCTTCAGGCACAAGCGGTGAAAAAGCAGTGATGAACGGCACAATCCACTTCAGCGTGCTCGACGGATGGTGGGTCGAAGGATACCGGGCCTACGCGGGATGGGCTCTCCCCAAGAAAAGATCGTTTACCAACCAGGAACTCCAGAATGACGTCGATGCTGAAACAATCTACAATATGCTGGAATACGAGATAATACCCGCGTATTATTCCGCGGATGAAGAAGGCGTACCGGTAGAATGGATAAGCCATATCAAGAACACCATGGTAAAGATCGCCCCGGAATTTACCATGCGCAGGATGCTTGACGATTATATCGACAGATATTACCTGAAACTGTGGCCAAGAAGCAAGTATTTCAAGGCTAACAACTTCGAGAAAGCCAAGGAAATGGCTTCCTGGAAAAATACCATGAGGCAGGAATGGGACAATATAGAAGTCCTGAATTACAGCTTCGAACAGCCCAATGATAATGTCTATCATTCAGGACATGATTACAGGGCTGAGATAGCATTGAATATAAAGAAGATACCGAAGGAAAATGTCGGAGTCGAATTCGTTTTCACTCAACTTAACAAAGACGGGGAATATGAATTTGTCGACAGCCAGGAATTCAAGCTGGTCAGCGGCAAGAACGGGAAATGCCTGTACAGGGCTAATCTGGTTCCTGAAAAAGCGGGTACCTTCTTTTACGGTATAAGGATTTATCCGAAACACAAGGACCTTCCGCACAAGCAGGATTTCTACCTGCTCAGGTGGATCGATTAGATATCGGTGGCCCTCCTTGTGGGCTCAATCTTTAGAACCAGTCCGGTTCGCGAAGGCAGATACAGATACAGATGAAAAGGCTGGTCGAGTGTCTGCCTTTGTGTTTTTCTTATGGAGGTATAGCTGACGTTCCTTTTTAACCTGTCAAACCCGCCGAATTCGGGATCATCAGTATCCAGTACAATCCGGAATTTTCCCTTAACCGGAATTCCATAATCGGTGAATGACTTGTTAGGATGGAAATTGAATACCATCAGGAACTCTCCCCTGGTGAAGGCAACTATCTTGTCATGATTATTATCATAGATCCTGTTCACGGATCTTTCGTCGAGAATCCTGAATTCCCTGTGAAGCTTAAGCATGGCATTGTCGAACTTCATCAGGAACGAATATTTCAGGTCTTCATTCATGGCAAGATGCCACAAGCGCCTGGCATACTTGTAACTCCAGTTATTATCCTCGCGCGGGAAATCAATCCATTCCGGATGGCCGAACTCATTGCCCATGAAGTTCAGGTAGCCTCCGCCCGAAGCACAGAAAGTGATCAGCCTTATCATCTTGTGAAGGGCTATACCGCGATCGAGAGTCAGGCTGTGATACGATTTTGACATACCAGTGTACATCTCTGCATCGATCATCCTGAATATAAGTGTTTTGTCGCCAACAAGAGCCTGGTCGTGCGATTCGCAGTACGATATTATCTTTTCTTCGGGACGGCGCTGGCTCAGCTCATGTATAAGCTGCCCCATGTCCCAGTTCTCATCAGGTGTGTCCTTGACGAGTTTGATCCAGTAGTCGGGAACACCCATCGAGAGCCTGTAGTCGAAACCGTAACCTTTCTCCCGGCAGGGAGCCGCCAGGCCCGGCATGCCGCTCATCTCCTCAGCCACGGTGATAGCTTCAGGCTTAAACTGATGTATGGTCTTGTTGGCCAGATAGAGATAGACCAGGGCATCTTCATCCTGACCGCCGTCGAAATACTCATCATACCTGGTGAAGTTTTTCTCGAGTCCGTGATCGTAGTAGATCATGCTTGTTACACCATCGAACCTGAAACCGTCGAATTTATACTCCTCGAGCCAGTACCTGCAGTTGGACAGGAGAAAATGCAGAACATGGTCTTTACCGTAATCGAAGCAAAGTGAATCCCATGCAACATGATGCCTCCTTGGTCCGGTGTGGAAATAAAGTCCGGGCGAACCGTCAAACAGCCCCAGCCCTTCTGCAACATTTTTCACCGAGTGGGAGTGGACAAGGTCCATTATAACCCTTATCCCCGATTCATGGGCTGTGTCGATAAGCTCCTTAAGATCTTCAGGAGTTCCGAAACGGGAGGAAACGGCGAAAAAGTTTGATACATGATAACCGAATGACCCGTAAAACGGGTGCTCCTGGATCGCCATCAGCTGTATGGTGTTGTAACCCGACCGTACAATTACGGGTAGCACGTTTTCGGTGAATTCGCGGAAGCTTCCCACCTTTTCATAAGGCGTAGCCATGCCCACATGGGCTTCGTAGATGACAGGGGCAGTCGGCGCCGGCCTGAAATCCCTAATCTTCCATTTATATTCCTTTTCCGGACACCATACCTGTGCTGAAAAAATCTTGGTGATATCGTCCTGCACCAGCCTGGTTGCATAGGAGGGAATCCTTTCACCCCTGCCTCCTTTCCAGTGAACGGAAAGCTTGTACAGGTCGCCGTGATTAAGCGCTCCGGAAGGTAGTCTTATCTCCCAGTCACCGTCGCGGTTTATCCGGCTCATCCTGTAGGCGGACTTTTCCTTCCAGCCGCTGAAAACACCTGTGAGAAAAATCTTTTCGGCATTCGGGGCATATTCCCTGAATACCCATCCGTCGCCGTCGCGGTGAAGCCCGTAGTAGAAATGCCCTATAGCAAAATCCTTGAGCTCGCCGTCACCGCTAAGCTCAGATTCCTTTGCCCGGCATTTTTTAATACGGCTTTCTATAATTTTCCTGAAAGGATTCAGCCAGGGATCGGACAAGTAAAAATCTACAGGATTCATGGTAGTTTTATAAGGAGATACACTCTATAAAAATACAAAATCTAAATTACTTTTTTATCCCGTTTTGAAAGGCTTTCTTATTTTTGCCTGAAGAATAGTTAAAGGACGATGATCTTTCAAGACGGAAATACTTACCCTTCGCTCAAAAGTCCTTTTGTAACCGTTGGGGTTTTTGACGGAGTCCACCTGGGACACAGGGCTCTTCTTGACCGGCTTGCACTGAAAGCTGCCAATGCAGACAGGGAGTCAGTTGTCATTACCTTCGACCCGCATCCGAAGTTTGTGCTACCGGGTCCGAAGGACGACCTTAAATTACTGTCGACGCCTGAAGAGAAAATGGAACTTCTTCTAAAGTCGGGGATAGATCATATTATCGTAATGCCTTTTACCAAAAAGCTTGCCGCCATGGATACCGGCCGGTTCATCAGTGAAATCCTTGCCGGCAGGATAGGAACGGGATTTCTTCTGGTGGGATATGACAACCATATCGGAAAAGGAAGGGATTCCGGCTTCGACAGCATAAGCCTGCATGCCGGCCTTAACGGTATCGGAACGGAACAGATTGAAGGCCTCAGGGGCACCGAAGGCATTATCAGCTCCACTGCCATACGCCAGGCCCTCCTGAACGGCAGGCTCGAAACGGCAAATGCATGCCTGGGATATTCCTATTCCCTGAGCGGAGAGGTAATTCCCGGAAACAAGCTCGGCCATGTCCTGGGATTCCCGACAGCTAACCTGAAACCGCCTGACAACAAGCTAATCCCGGCCGACGGGGTATATGCCGTTGAGGTTTATATCGGCAGGGAAAAATACAGGGGGATGCTGAGCATAGGTATGAACCCGACCGTGAACAACGACAGGAAGATCAGAACGGTGGAGGTTCATATATTCGATTTCAGCGGCGATCTTTACGGAAAGACGCTAAAGGTTGTTTTCAGGTTCCGGCTCAGGGACGAAAAGAAATTCGAAAGCGTGGAACATCTTGCCGCCCGGATGAAACTCGACATGATCGAATCACTGAGACTGCTGACCTGAATAAGCCCATTGATTTTATTGTTAACTTTGCGCGAATCATAAAACTGAATAAATGAACCAGATTGTTTCTGTTGAAAATTACCGGGTTAAGGATATCTCCCTGGCTGCTTTCGGAAGAAAGGAAATCGAAATAGCGGAAAAGGAAATGCCGGGACTTCTTGCAATAAGAAAGAAATACTCTTCCCAGAAACCCCTGAAGGGAGCAAGAATCACGGGTTCGCTTCATATGACAATCCAGACAGCCGTTCTTATTGAGACACTTGTAGAGCTTGGAGCCGATGTCAGGTGGGCAAGCTGTAATATATTTTCCACACAGGATCACGCGGCAGCAGCAATAGCTGAAAGAGGAATCCCGGTATTTGCCTATAAGGGTGAATCGCTTGAGGAGTACTGGCGCTTCACGGCGATGGCCCTTACTTTTCCCGGAGGAAAAGGACCCGGCATGATTGTTGATGACGGCGGCGATGCCTCTCTTCTCGTTCATCTGGGATACAAGGCCGAGAAAGATCCGTCTATACTCAACGCGAAGCCCTCAAGCAGGGAAGAAGGAATTATTTTCGATACGCTTAAGGAGATTCTTAAGCAGGATCCGGGTAAATGGCACAGGCTTGTCAGCGAGCTGAAAGGTATTTCAGAGGAAACAACCACGGGGGTTAACAGGCTTTATCAGATGATGGAAAAAGGAGAACTGCTGGCTCCCGCCATCAACGTGAATGACTCGGTAACGAAATCAAAATTCGACAACCTCTACGGATGCCGCGAATCGCTGGCCGACGGCCTCAAAAGGGCCCTCGATGTCATGATAGCAGGAAAGGTGGTGCTGGTCTGCGGTTATGGTGATGTAGGCAAGGGTTGCGCCAAATCGATGAGGGCATACGGGGCAAGGGTCATTGTTACCGAAATAGATCCTATATGCGCCCTTCAGGCATCTATGGAAGGTTTCGAGGTGAAAACGGTTGAGGATTCCCTGGCCGAGGCAAATATTTTCGTAACAGCAACCGGCAACAAGGACGTGATCACCCTCGAACATATGATGAAGATGAAGGATCAGTCCATCGTATGCAACATAGGTCATTTTGACAATGAGATACAGGTGGACCTTCTTAATGAAATGAAAGGAACCAGGAGGGTGAACATCAAGCCCCAGGTTGATAAATATGTGTTCCCCGATGGACATGAGATCTTTCTGCTTGCCGAAGGCCGCCTGGTTAACCTGGGATGTGCAACCGGACATCCTTCATTCGTGATGAGCAACTCGTTCAGCAACCAGACTCTTGCCCAGATCGAGCTCTGGACAAAGCCTTATGAGATTGGAGTTTACAGGCTTCCGAAACATCTCGACGAAGAGGTGGCAAGGCTTCATCTCGATCAGCTGGGAGTTAAACTTACCAGGCTTTCGGAGGAACAGGCAGCTTATATCGGTGTTGACCGGAACGGACCCTACAAACCCGACCATTACAGGTATTGATCTGTTAAAACGGACTGAAAATGAAATATCTGTCATTCAAAAGATTGTTGCCGATAATTCTTTTACTTTTTCTTACCGGTGCGGTATGCGAAGCCCAGAAGGTTAAAAAAGGCAACCGTAATCCTGAAAGGAGTATTTTTGGAAAAAGCCTTAACACCAGGCAGGTGAAATACAGGGAATCTCCAAGCGTGGTCAGGG
>Ga0208694_1000476_pt1 | contig 59324 bp, 53 predicted proteins | sample AD_UKC078_MetaG_FD_184442 | JGI IMG/M metagenome (GOLD analysis project Ga0208694, IMG submission 184442) | Active sludge microbial communities of municipal wastewater-treating anaerobic digesters from USA - AD_UKC078_MetaG (SPAdes) (version 2) | ecosystem: Engineered > Bioreactor > Anaerobic >...
TGTCGCTTGCCAGGGTGATGGGACCACCTGGTTGCCAGGGGGATGGGACCACCGTGGCGCGTTATTGAGGATGGCCCTCGGGGTGGTCTGGGTCAAGCCGGCGGGGTCGGTTGCGTTGTCGGTAGGACGGTCCTTCGATGACCAGGGTGTGGGCGTTGGCGGTGAGGCGGTCGATCGCGGATTGTGCGAGCAGGGTGTCGGCGGTCATGGTGAGCCATTCGGCGGGGTCGCGGTTGGAGGTCATGATCGTGGTCTTGGTGCGGTGGCGTTCGACGACGATTTCGTAGAAGTCGCTGGTTTCGGTGGCGTCGAGGGGCCGCAGGGCGAAGTCGTCGATGATGAGGACGTCGATGGTGGTCAGGCGCCGGATTTCGGCGTCGACGGTGTTGTCGAGGCGGGCGGCGCGTAGCCGGGTGAACAGTTTGTCGGCGCGGGCGAACAGAACTGTGTGTCGGCGGCGGATTGCGTTGTGGCCCAACGCTGTTGCGAGGTGTGTTTTGCCGACGCCGACGGGTCCGAGGATGATCGCGGATTGGTGTTCGTCGAGGAATCGCAGTGCGGCGAGGTCGGCGAGCAGGGTGCGGTCGTAGCGCAGGTTTTCCGGTGCGGTCCAGGTGTCCAGGCGCATGGCGGGGTCGAGACCGGCTTTGGCCCCGCGCAGGGCTGCGGAGCGGGATTCGCGTCGGGAGACTTCGTCGGCGAGCAGTGTTTCCAGGAATCCGATGTGGCTGAGTTTGTGTTGGCGGGCCAGGGCGGCGCGTTCGGGCAGGGTGTCGGCCAGGGCGCCGAGTTTGAGGGCTTTGAGCAGCCGGGTCAGATCGGCGCCGACGGGCTGCGCGGCGCTGCGGTGGGTGCTGGTCATGTCAGTGCTTCTCCTGGTCGGTCGTGTTGGGTATGAGGGTCAATGGTGTTGGGGTGGTGCGGAATTCGGCCGGGTCACGGGAGAATCGGGTCGGGGTGTCGCCCGCTGCGCGGGGCCGTGTGGGGGTGGTGGTCTCGGTGGCCCGCTCGAGCATGGCCGCGATCTTGGTGACCGAAACGACATCGAGATCCAGAGCCGCCGAGCAGGCCGCCTCCACCCGCTCGGCGCCGTAGCGCCGTACCAGGCCGAGTAGCCGGTAGACGGTGCGCATCCGGGTCCAGGGCAGCCGGTCATCGAGGATCCGTTCGGCGTAGATCCCGACGCTCGGCCCGTGGGAAGCGCAGGTGGCGATCAGCCGTTCCAAGTCGCGCAGGGCGTAGCCGACCTTGCCCTCGGGCAGATCATGGGGGTCGGTGTGCCGGCCCCCGGCCGGTTGACGGGGGTGGACCTTGACCAGCACCCCACGGTGGTAAAACTTCACCAACTCGGTGTCGGCGCGCACGTCCAGGGTCTGGCCGATCCAACATTCCGGCAGCGAGTACAGCGCTCTGGCGACCTCAGCGTGGTAGTCGCGGTGAATTTTGACCGCCTTGAATATCGGCACGTCATAGGGCACTGGGACGGCCCCCAGCCTCGGTTGCTCCTCGGCGGTGAACACCTCGGCCGGGCGGGCACACGTGGTGCCGTGGATCCGCTGCCCGGCGATCTGGGCGCACCACGCCTGCGCCGCGTGCTGCGCGGCGTCCAGATCGGTGAAGGTCTCCCCGTCCCAGAAGTTGCCGCGCACATACTGCACGGCCCGCTCGACGCGGGGTTTGTCCTTCGGTGAACGCACCCGGGCGGGGTCGGTGGCGAACCCGGCGTGAGCGGCGTAGTCCAGCCAGCCGACGGTCAGCTGCGGATTGACCGCATCCGCGGCGGCGATCACCGGCTTCATGTTGTCGGGGATCAGCACAGCGAACACCCCGCCGAAGAACTCCCAGGCCGCCTGGCAGCCGGCGATCACCGCGGCCAAAGTCTGCGAATAGGACAACCACACGAACATGTGCCGGCTGTAGACCGCGGTGAAGATCAACGCGTACACCTTGCGGCGCCGTCCATCGGCGGTATCGGTGAGCATCCCCAGATACCCGAAATCGAGCTGACACTCGATCCCCGGATCACCGTCGGCGACCCGCACCGTGGTGTCCTTGCGACCGAAACCGCAACGCTCCGTTGCGAATCGGTGCAACGTCCGATACGGCACCACACACCCCCGGCGGGCCAGCAAGGTGTGGATCTTGGTCACCGTCAACGGCCGCTGATCCTCGGTACCGGCCACCCAGTCGCTGATCTGCTCCTCAAAGCCCAACAGCTGCTCCCAAGCCGCGCCGTGACCACGCGGGCGCACAGGGCGCACCGCCTCGGCGACCGCCCCGATCAACCCGTCATCGAGAGCCTCCACCCCGTCCTCACGGGTAAGCCCAGCTGCCTGAGCGGCCTCCACGTAGCGACGCACCGTCTTGCGGTCCAGCCCGCAATGGCCGCCGATCGTGCGCAGCCCCGGCGCCGGCAATCCCGACACCACTCCCAGCCACAACCGCAGCACTTCCCTGATCTCACTCACACTGACCTCCCGAAACGCCATGCCGACCCACCTCCGTGACAACAACCCGTCACCGAGATCGAACGGACAAATGAAAAGACCACCGACGCGGCGCGCCGGTGGTCCCATAACTGGCAATCCAGGTGGTCCCATCACCCTGGCAGAATCAGGTCAAAACGGTCCCATGCTCGTGGCAGACGACACACATCCGTGTGATTTATCCCCACTGTGGATAACGCCTGTGGATAACCGTGCCTGGGGCCCGCGCTCGGCCGCCGTTCTGGCCGTCGGAGCAGCGGGAATCCTGATGGCCGTGGCTGCGGCGACGGTCGCCGGGGATGCCCCCGGACGCCTGCTCGGCGGTATCGCCGCCATCGGCCTGTTGATCTTCGCCGCCGGGTCCTGGCGGGCCCGGCCCCGATTGGCGGTGAACGGCGACAGCCTGGTCTACCGGGGCTGGTTTCGGACCCGAACCCTACGACCGGCCGACATCGAGTCCATCCGGATCACCGAGTTCCGCCGGATCGGACGCAAGGTGCGCCTGCTGGAGATCGACACCGGGGAACAGCTGATCGTGCTCACCCGGTGGGATCTTGGCACCGACCCACTGACCGTGCTGGACGGCTTGACCGCCGCAGGAATCGCCGGCAATAAATAACCCGCCGGCATCGCCGGCAAGCGGTAGACAGCCGGCATCGCCGGCTACAGGTGATCCGCGGGATCAGCTGATCGTGATCGACTCGATCACCACGTCCTCAGTGGGACGGTCACCACGCGCGGTCGCGGTGCTCGCGATCGCGTCGACGACCTTCTGCGAGTCGGCGTCGACGACCTCACCGAAGATCGTGTGCTTGCGGTTCAGGTGCGGGGTCGGTCCCACGGTGATGAAGAACTGCGAGCCGTTGGTGGCAGGCCCGGCGTTGGCCATGGCCAGCAGGTAGGGCTTGTCGAACTGCAGCTCGGGGTGGAACTCGTCGGCGAACTGGTAGCCCGGGCCGCCGCGGCCGGTGCCGGTCGGGTCGCCGCCCTGGATCATGAAGCCGTCGATGACCCGGTGGAAGATCGAACCGTCGTAGAACGGGCCGGAGCTTCCGCCGGTGGCGTTCTGGGTCGAGTAGTCCTTGGTGCCCTGAGCCAGGCCGACGAAGTTGGCGACGGTCTTGGGGGCATGGTTGCCGAACAGCGCGATCTTGATGTCACCGCGGTTGGTGTGCATGGTGGCGGTCGCGGTTGCAATGTTGCTCGTGGTCACCGCCACAGTCTGCCATTCGCGATACTGCCCACCGATTGCAGGGTGGCCGAAAGTGCTGTGGAGCCTAGGAGATTCGAACTCCTGACATCTGCCTTGCAAAGGCAGCGCTCTACCAACTGAGCTAAGGCCCCTCGCTGACCTGGTCAGCCGAGCGTGTGCCACACCTCGCCTCGACGGCGAATCCGGATAACGGCTGCGACGAGCAACGCCAGCAGTGCCGGTACCGCAAGTCTCGACCAGGACATCGTGGGCCTAGGAGGACTCGAACCTCCGACCTCTTCGTTATCAGCGAAGCGCTCTAACCACCTGAGCTATAGGCCCTTATTTCGCACGCGAGGTTACCGCACCGGCACCCACGTGCCCAAACCGCGCCGGGTGCGAGGCCGGCCGGTCCAGAGCGGCCGCCTAGTCCAGATCGGCCAACGTGACCTCGACGCCGCCGACGATATCGGTGCTGAGGTTGTAGATGTAGGCGCCGACGGTGGCCATCGCGGTCAGCAGGACGATGTTGACCAGTCCGATCAGGGCGGCGCCGCCGAAGATCGACCCGGCCGACACCAGATCGCTTCCACCGCCGCTGCCGCTGGTGAGCAGATCGCCGACGTTGCTGTTGAGCTTGCTCCAGACCCCCATGGCGCCGAGCACCAGATAGAGGAACGCCACCGCGATCATCCACACGAAGAACAGCGCGACATTCAGCAGTGCGGAGACCTTCAGCGCGCTCCACGGGTCGATGTGCCGGATCTGCATACTGGCGCGCACCCCGGCCCGGGCGTGGCCGCCCGCGACCTGGACCCGCGGGGCGGCAGACGCCGGCGCCCGCACCGCGGCCAGAACCGACTCGACGAGCGGCTTGCGCGCGGGCTTTGACTCCCCGAGGTCCGGAATCTCACTCTGGTAGGCCTCGATGACCTCCGTGCGCTCGACCCGGGACTCCTGACGCGGGGCCTCAGAACGCGGGGACTCGGGCCGGTCCGTGCGAAACAGCTCGGGATCCGGCCGCTGCGGGATGCCGCCCATCGAGGACAGGTCGGGCGCCGCGACACCGGTGACGTACCGGCTGGCCCGCCCTGCCGGTCCGGTTCCCGCCCCGGCAGGGGCGAATCCCGACGGAGCCGGCGGAACCGGAGCGGCCGGAGGCGCGGTAGCGGGCTCGGCGCGGCGGGCGGCGCTCTGCCACGGGGGCAGCTCGGTCGTTCCGTCGGCGTCCACCGGGCGTCCGCCCGGCTCGTTCGGTGAACCCACCGTCACTCCTTAACCCGTGCCGCGCGCCTTACGTCGCGTCGGCTTCGTCTCCGGCCTCGTCCTCGTCCTCGCCCTGCTCCTCGGCATTGCGGGCAATGGCTATCAGTGTGTCGCCCTCGCCCAGGTTCATCAAGCGAACGCCCTTGGTCTGGCGTCCAGCCTTACGAACCTGCCGCGCTGCGGTACGGATCACTCCGCCCCCGGAGGTGATCGCGTACAACTCGGTTTCATCGTCGACCACCACGGCCCCGACCAGACTGCCACGCTTGGGGTCGTACTGGATGGTCAGGATGCCCTTGCCGCCGCGGCCCTGCGGGCTGTACTCCTCGATCGCGGTGCGCTTGGAGTAACCATGCGAGGTCGCCACCAGCAGGTAGGTGCCCTCCCGGACCACGTTGAGGCTCAGCAGCTGATCGTCGGCGTTGAAGCGCATGCCCTGGACACCCGAGGTGGCCCGGCCCATCGGCCGCAACGCCTCGTCGGTCGCGGAGAACCGGATCGACTGGCCCTTGGCACTGACCAGCAGCAGATCCTCCTCGGCCGAGCACAGCACCGCACCGACGAGTTCGTCGCCGTCGCGCAGGTTGACCGCCACGATGCCGCCGGAGCGGTTGGAGTCGAAGTCGGTCAGCTTGGACTTCTTCACCAGGCCGTTGCGGGTGGCCAGCACCAGGTAGGGCGCATCCTCGTAGCTCTTGATCACGATGACCTGGGCGATGCGCTCCTCGGGCTGGAAGGCCAGCAGGTTCGCGACGTGCTGACCACGCGCGGCGCGCAGCGCCTCGGGCAGCTCGTAGGCCTTCGTCCGGTACACCCGGCCCTGCGTGGTGAAGAACAGGATCCAGTCGTGGGTGGAGCAGACGAAGAAGTGCCGGACGATGTCGTCCTGCTTGAGCGTCGCACCCTGAACGCCCTTACCGCCGCGCTTCTGGCTGCGGTACAGGTCGGTCTTGGTCCGCTTGGCGTAGCCGGTCTCGGTGATCGTGACGACCACCTCCTCGCGGGCGATGAGGTCCTCGTCGGACACCTCGCCCTCGGCCCCGATGATCCGGGTCCGCCGGTCGTCACCGTGCTTGTCGGCGATCTCGGCGAGCTCGTCGCGCACGATGCCGCGCTGACGCTCCGGCTTGGCCAGGATGTCCTCGAGGTCGGCGATCTCGGCTTCGATCTCGGCCAGCTGGTCGATGATCTTCTGCCTTTCCAGGGCAGCAAGCCGACGCAGCTGCATATCGAGGATGGCCTGGGCCTGGATGTCATCGACCTCGAGCAGGTCGATCAGACCCTGGCGGGCGATGTCGACGGTCTGCGACCGCCGAATCAACGCGATCACCTCGTCGAGGGCGTCGAGAGCCTTGACCAGACCGCGCAGGATGTGGGCCCGCTCGTTGGCCTTGCGCAACCGGTAGGTGGTCCGCCGGATGATCACGTCGAGCTGATGCTCGACGTAGTACCGGATCATCTGGTCCAGGCGCAGCGTCCGCGGCACCCCGTCGACGATCGACAGCATGTTGGCGCCGAAGCTGGTCTGCAGCTGGGTGTGCTTGTAGAGGTTGTTCAGCACCACCTTGGCCACGGCGTCGCGCTTGATCTCCACGACGATGCGCAGGCCCACCCGGTCACTGGACTGGTCCTCGATATTCGAGATACCGGTCAGCTTGCCCTCGCGGACCTGCTCGGCGATCGAGGTGATGAAGTTGTCGTGGTTGACCTGATAGGGCAGCTCGGTGATGACGATCGAGGTGCGACCGCGGGAATCCTCCTCGATCTCCACCACGCCGCGCATCCGGACCGAACCACGGCCGGTGGTGTAGGCGTCGATGATGCCCGAGGTGCCGACGATCAAGCCCGACGTCGGGAAGTCCGGACCCTTCACCCGCTCCATGCAGGCCGCGAGGGTGGATTCCTCATCGGCCTCGTAGTTCTCCAGGCACCAGTAGACCGCCTCGGCGAGTTCGCGGAGGTTGTGCGGCGGGATGTTGGTGGCCATGCCGACGGCGATACCGCCGGAGCCGTTGGCCAGCAGGTTGGGGAACCGGCTCGGCAGAACCGTCGGCTCCTGCACCCGACCGTCGTAGTTCGGGACGAAATTGACTGTCTCCTCGTCGATTTCGCGCAGCATGTCCATGGCCAGCGGGGTGAGCCGGGCCTCGGTGTAACGCATGGCGGCCGGCGGGTCGTTGCCCGGCGAGCCGAAGTTGCCCTGGCCGTCGACCAGGGGGTAGCGCAGTGACCACGGCTGGGCCATCCGGACCAGGGTGTCGTAGATCGAGGCGTCGCCGTGCGGGTGGTAGTTGCCCATCGTCTCGGCCACCGAGCGCGCCGACTTGGCGTGGCTGCGGTCGGGGCGGAACCCGGAGTCGTACATCGCGTAGAGCACGCGGCGGTGCACCGGCTTGAGACCGTCGCGGACCTCGGGCAACGCGCGGCCGACGATCACGCTCATCGCGTAGTCGATGTAGCTGTTCTGCATCTCCTGCTGGATGTCGACCGGTTCGATCCGGTCGCCGGCAGTGTCCTCGGGCGGCAAGGTGGTGTCAGTCATGGGGAGTGGATTTCCTAATCGCTAAACGTCAAGGAAGCGAACGTCTTTGGCATTACGGGTGATGAAACTGCGACGAGCTTCGACGTCATCGCCCATCAGGACCGAGAACAGTTCGTCGGCGGCGGCGGCGTCATCGAGGGTGATCTGGCGCAGCACCCGGACGCTGGGATCCATGGTGGTCTCCCACAGTTCCTTGGCGTCCATCTCGCCGAGGCCCTTGTAGCGCTGGATGCCGTCGTCCTTGTTGATCTTCTTTCCGTTGGCCATCCCGTGCTCGAGCAGCGCGTCGCGTTCCCGGTCTGAGTAGGCGAACTCGTGCTCGGTGCGCTGCCACTTCAGTTTGTACAGCGGCGGCTGGGCCAGGTAGACGTGACCGCTCTCGATGAGCGGCTTCATGAACCGGAACAACAGCGTCAACAACAGCGTCGAGATGTGCTGGCCGTCGATATCGGCGTCGGCCATCAGGACGATCTTGTGGTACCGGAGCTTTCCGAGATCGAACTCGTCGTGGATACCGGTGCCCAGCGCGGTGATGATGGACTGGACTTCGGTGTTCTTCAGCACCCGGTCGATGCGGGCCTTCTCGACGTTGATGATCTTGCCGCGCAGCGGCAGGATCGCCTGGAACATCGAGTCCCGGCCGCTCTTGGCCGAGCCGCCGGCGGAGTCACCCTCCACCACGTACAGCTCGCACTGCTTGGGGTCGGTGGAGCGGCAGTCTGCCAGCTTGCCGGGCAGCCCGCCGATGTCGGTGGCGCTCTTGCGGCGAACCAGCTCACGCGCCTTCCGGGCGGCGAGCCGGGCCTGGGCGGACGAAACCGCTTTGTTGACAATGGTTTTCGCGTCCGACGGGTTGGACTCGAACCAGTGCGTCAGCTGCTCGTTGCAGATCTTCTGCACGAACGACTTGACCTCGGTGTTGCCCAGCTTGGTCTTGGTCTGGCCCTCGAACTGCGGTTGGGCCACCTTCACCGAGATCACCGCGGCCAGGCCTTCGCGGATATCGTCGCCGGTGAGGTTCGCTTCCTTCTCCTTGAGGAGTTTCTTGTCCTTGGCGTACTTGTTCACCACGGTGGTCAGCGCGGCGCGGAAGCCCTCCTCGTGGGTGCCGCCCTCATGGGTGTTGATGGTGTTGGCGAAGGTGTGCACCGACTCGGAGTAACCCGAGTTCCACTGCATCGCGACCTCGACCTCATGGCCCTCGCCCCGGCCACCGCCACCGAAGTCGATGATGCTGCCGGTGATCGGCTGCTTGGTGCGGTTGATGTGCTTGACGAAGTCGACCAGCCCACCCGGGTAGTGGAAGGTGCGGTGCTTGACCTTGGGTGTCGCGGCCGCCTTCTCGGCGGCCTGCTCCTCAGCGGTCTTCGGCGCCGCGGCGGTGTCGCTGACAACCTCGTCGACGATCTCCTCCGGGGCGACGCGCTCATCGGTGAGGGTGATGGTCAGGCCCTTGTTGAGGAAGGCCATCTCCTGCAGCCGGCGCGCGACGGTCTCGAAGTCGTAGTCGAGGGTCTCGAAGATGTTGCCGTCGGCCCAGAACCGGATCGTGGTGCCGGTCTTGGTGGTGGCCTCACCCTGCTTGAGGTTGCCGGGAACGGAATTGTCGTAGGTCTGGAACCATTCGTGGCCGTCGCGGCGGATGTCGGCCTCGACCCGGGTGGACAGCGCATTGACCACCGAGACGCCCACGCCGTGCAGACCGCCGGACACCTGGTAGGCGCCCTCCTCGAACTTGCCGCCGGCGTGCAGCACGGTCATCACGACGTCAACGGTCGGAACGCCGGTGGAATGCATCTCCACCGGAATGCCGCGGCCGTTGTCGGTGACCTCCACGCCGCCGTTCTCCAGAAGGCGGACATCGACGCGGTCGGCGAAGCCGGCCATCGCCTCGTCAACGGCGTTGTCGACGACCTCCCAGATCAGGTGGTGCAGGCCGCGCTCACCGGTGGAACCGATGTACATACCCGGCCGCTTGCGGACCGCCTCCAGTCCTTCGAGGACTTTGATGGATTCTGCGCCGTATCCGTCTTGTTTCTTCTTCGGGGCAGCCACGATCGAACAGGTCTCCTCAGAATTAGCAGCGCGCGGCAAAGGGCCCCGCGAATGTTTCACCAGTCTACCGGGAGGGAAGGACAGGACCGATTCTGCGGCGGCGTTTCTGCACAGCTATTTGGGCCGTGCGCGGAATATCTCGGATCGAGAGGCGTCCGGACGCTTGACACGCCGGTTTTCGGCGTTCTGGTGGCCCTCAGACCACTGTGATAATCGGGCTTCACCCGTAGGTGTCACGCGGACCGCGGCCGGGGATGTGCCGCGGTCCCTTACGCCACGACGGCGCCACCGGGCCGGTGATCTTCAAGGTGGTCACCACCCCGTCGCCGACCGCGGCGGCGATCTTTGCCAGCAGCTGGGCCTGCACCATCCGCAACTGGGTGGCCCAGGCGGTCGATTCCGCGGCGACGTGCAGCACACCGTCGCGCAGCGACGTCGGCGTGGCATGTCCGGCGATCTGCTCGCCGACGACGGTCGGCCATTCGGCGAAAACGGTGCCCTCGGCCACCCGGCCGGACCACCCCCGGGAGTTGGCGATCTCGCGGGACAACCGACCCAACGGCTGCGGGTCCCGGCCGTCGGGACCGGGCCCCGACCAGCGGCGACGGTTGCCACGGGGGTTGTTCGACGGTTCCCCCTTGGGGGAGCGGCGGCCGTGGCCGACGTCTTTGCCCTGCCCACGGGCCGCCGACCGGGCCTCCTCCAGGGCCCGGCGCACCAAGTCCATCCCGGGAACATCCTTGAGGTGCTCGGGCGGGCCTCCTGCCGCAGCGGGAAGATCGGCGGATCGGTCTTCAGGTTCGGTCATGACATCACCTCCGAGCGCCGGCCGGCTTCATCCTCACGCATGGTGATGGCGATCCGGGTGGCATCCCAGTCCTCCGGGATGTCTTCGCCGACCGCCGCCGTGACCAGCACCTGTTCCGCCGAAGCGGCGACGCCGGCCAGCGCCCGGCGGCGCGCGGTGTCCAGTTCGGCGAAGACGTCGTCGAGTATCAGCACCGGCTCGCTGCCCTGTGCGCGCAACAGTTCGTAGGCGGCCAGCCGCAGCGCCAGCGCCATCGACCACGACTCGCCGTGACTGGCGAAGCCCTTGGCCGGCTGTTCGCCGAGCCGCAGTTCCAGATCGTCGCGGTGCGGGCCGACCAGGCACAGCCCGCGTTCGAGTTCGGCGGAGCGGCGCCGCGCCAGGCCTTCCAGCAGGGCCGTCTCGAGGTACCCGACGTCGACGGCCGGATCCTCGACGTCCACGCTTGCCCGGTAGCTGATCGCGGCCGGACGGGAGGCCGGCGCGAGAAGTTGGTAGGCCTTCTCCACCTCCGGCCCGAGCTGGTTGACCAAGTCCAGCCGGGCCGCCATCAGCCGGGCGCCGTGTGCGGCCAGGTGACCGTCCCAGACGTCGAGGGTCTCCAGCACCGAGTGATCGCCGCGGTAGCGCGCGCCGGACGCGGACTTCAGCAATGCGGTGCGTTGCTTGAGCACCTTGTCGTAGTCGGCGCGCACGCCGGCGATGGTCGGCCGGCGGGTGGTGGCCAGTTCATCGAGGTACCGGCGCCGCTCGGTCGGATCTCCGCGGACCAATGCCAGGTCCTCGGGGGCGAACAACACGGCCCGCACTGCTCCGAGTACCTCACGGGTGCTGCGCACCGGAGATCTGTTAAGGCGGGCCTTGTTGGCGCGGCCGGCCGCGATCTCGATGTCGACGGCGAGTTCGCGTCCCTCGTTGACGACGATCGTGGAGACCACGGCGCGCTCGGCTCCGGCCCGCACCAACGGTGCGTCGGTGCCCACCCGGTGAGATCCCAATGTTGTGCAATACCACAGTGCCTCAACGAGATTCGTCTTCCCGAAGCCGTTCGCTCCGACGAACACGGTCCGGCCCGGAGTGAGCTCCAGATCTACCGCGGACCACGACCGGAAGTCGTGGAGGGCGAGGTGACGGACGTACATGGCAGCGCCCCGACCCCTATCCGGATCAGCCCGGCAGCCGCACCGGCATCAGCAGGTAGACGTAATCGGTGTCGATGGCGGGGAAAGGACCACTGGAGCCCTCACCCGGGGATTCATCGGACGCGGGACGCAGTACCGCCGGCTTGCTGGCAGTGGTGAATCCGAAGGTCACCCGGTCACTGTGCAGCGACCCGAGGCCGTCGGTCAGGTAGGTCGGGTTGAAGGCGATGGTCAGCGGCTCACCGACGAAGTCGACCTCGAGATCTTCTTCGGCCAGGCCCACGCCGTCGGCACCACCGGCGGCAAGGTGAAGGACACCCGGTGCGAATTCCATCCGGACCTGTGCGCCCCGGTCGGCGACCAGGGCCACACGCTTGATCGCTTCGGCGAGTTCAGCGACGCCGACGGTGGCCAGTGCGGTGTGCTCAGCCGGGAGCAGCTGGCGGAATTTCGGGAATTCGGTGTCGAGCAGTCGGGTGGTGCTGCGCTTCCCGGCGCTGCGGATGCCGAGCAGACGCTCCTCACCGACGGCGGCGCCGGAACCGAGGGCCAGATGGACATCGGTACCTGCGGTCACGGCTTTCGCGACTTCGGCCAAGGTCTTGGCCGGCACCAGAACTGCAGCGTCGACTCCGGGAGACGTCGTCGACCAGGTCAGTTCACGGACCGCCAGCCGGAACCGGTCGGTGGCGGCGAGCACCACTTTGTCCCCGGTGATCTCGACCCGGATGCCGGTGAGCATCGGCAGGGTGTCGTCGCGACCTGCGGCGACCGCCACCTGGCCGACGGCCTCGGTGAACAGGTCCGCGGCGACGACACCGGTCTCGGCAGGCAAGCTCGGGAGGGTCGGATAGTCCTCGACCGGCATCGCCGGGAGAGAAAATTTTGCACTTCCGCAGGTCAATAACACGCGGTTGCCGTCGACGCTGACCTCGACAGTCTTGGGCGGCAGGGCCCGGGTGATATCCGACAACAGCCGCCCGGAGACGAGAACCGTTCCCGGAGAAGCGATTTCAGCGGGAATGACAACTTCGCTGGAGACGTCGTAGTCGAAGCCGGCGATGGTCAAACCTTCATCGGATCCGGTGATCAGCACACCGGCCAGGACGGGGACCGTGGGCCGGCTGGGCAGACTGCGGGCGACCCAGGCCACCGCGTCGGCGAAATCTTCTCGGACCAGGCGAAACTTCAAATCGGACCCCACCGTTGTGGTCGCCACGTTCAATCGTGTCCCTTCATCAGCCAGCAACGCCGCCAATACCGTGCGGTCCGATGACCAACCGTAAAGCGTCGGCGCCCATCTTGAACGCTAAACGCCTGGCCTGACAACCCGGGTGAGAGCAGCCCGGAAAGGAGGCCGGCGAGGTTTTCCCCAACAGTCTTCTTCTAGAAGAAAACCTTTGAATGACTTACAGCAACAGTAATAGGTGCTGTGCAAGTTGTGGATGAAGGGGTATCGGGCCTGATCACAGTGCACGCAGGTATGTGGATGAATTGTGGATGGTTGGGTCATCCCGGGTCGCCCGTTGTGGAAGGACCGCGGGTGTGTGTTGGTATCCCAGGCCGGCCGGTGATCATTCGACGGTTCTCCACAATGTGTACACAGCCTGGGGATGTGATCACTGGGATGTGTGTGACGAAAGTTTTTTCGGCTGCGTGGCGTGTATCGGTGCGACACGCGGGCGCGGCTCGGGCAAATCTCAGCGCTTGGAGCGCTGGCGGATGCGGGTGGTGAGCTCTTTGACGTGATCGAAGACCTCACGGCGGTACGCCATCTCGTTGAGGATTTTCTTCTGGGCGTACATGACCGTGGTGTGATCACGGCCGAACGCCTGGCCGATCTTGGGCAGCGACAGGTCGGTGAGTTCCCGGCACAGATACATCGCAATCTGGCGGGACTGCGCGAGTGCGCGGGTTTTCCCAGGTCCGCGGAGTTCCTCGACGGTGGTGTCGAAGTATTCGGCAGTGGCAGCCATGATCATCGCCGAGCTGATCTGGGTGGTGCCGGCGTCGGCGATGAGATCGCGCAGCACGATTTCGGCCAGTGCGGTGTCGATCGGCGTCCGATTCAGCGATGCGAAGGCGGTCACCCGGATCAGGGCGCCCTCGAGTTCACGGATGTTGCGTTCGATGCTGCTGGCGATCAGTTCCAGGACATCGTCGGGGACGTCGAGGCGCTCCATCTGCGCTTTCTTGCGCAGAATTGCGATGCGGGTCTCCAATTCCGGGGGCTGGACGTCGGTGATCAGACCCCATTCGAATCGGGTCCGGAGCCGGTCTTCCAGGGTGGCCAGCTGTTTCGGCGGCCGGTCCGAGGAGATGACGATCTGCTTGTTTGCATTGTGCAGGGTGTTGAAGGTGTGGAAGAACTCCTCCTGGATGCCTTCCTTGCCCTCGATGAACTGAATGTCGTCGACGAGCAGCACGTCGATGTCGCGGTAGCTGCGTTTGAACGCGACCCGGCGGTCGTCGCGGAGTGAGTTGATGAAGTCGTTGGTGAATTCCTCGGTCGAGACGTACTTCACCCGCATACCGGGAAACAGTCGCTGGGCGTAGTTGCCGGCAGCGTGCAGCAGGTGGGTTTTGCCCAGACCGGATTCACCCCAGATGAACAGCGGGTTGTAGGCGCGGGCAGGAGCTTCGGCGATCGCGAGGGCGGCGGCGTGGGCGAACCGGTTGGACGCGCCGATGATGAAGGTCTCGAAGGTGTACCGGCGATTGAGGCTGGTCCCGGAGGTGTCGCCGGATCCGTCGTCGCGGGGTCGCTCGATGAAATGACGGGGCCAGGTCGCGTGGGCACTGGCCAGGGCTTCACTGTCCTCATCGACCTCGTCGAGATCGGATTCGAAGGGGGAGCCGTCCTGGCCGGGGACGTCGTCGTCACTCGGTTCGATGCGAACGCCGAGTTCGATGCGCTGGCCCAGGCGCCGGCTGAGTGCATCCACGATCGGAGTTCGTAGGTGGCGCTCGATCTCGTTCTGGACGAAAGGGCTGGGAACGGACAGCAGTGCGAAGCCCTCGGCGATGGTGAGTGGGCGGACCAGCTTCAGCCAGGCGCGTTGTTGCGGAGTGAGCGGACTGTCGATGATGGTGTCGCCCAGCGACGCATCGGGGTCACCGTTGAGTTCGGCGACCACGGAACCCCAGACGGAGGCGAAATCGGAAACGGGGTCATCACCCATCCGACAGGTCCCCCCAGTTCAGATCTTGGCGACGAAAAAGCTGACTCTCCCAAAACTGTCCACATGGTTATCCACAGTTGTGTACAGGCTCGGGTAATCCTTATTCGCAGCGTATTGGCACTAATCGACTAGTGGCAACGATTCCGGCAATGGGTTTCGGAGGCGTTGCTCTGCCAGAAGCTAACAGGTTTCTCCCCGGGTGCCAACCGGTCGATCACGCCGATTCCCGGGGTTCCCGTTGGTACCCGGACCGGGACGGTTTGACCTGCGCAAGCAGGGTAAGTACCCTCGACAAGTCGCCCGGATGTGGCGATACGGCAGCGACCGGGGTCCCCGGGACCGCGCCGGTTAATGCGGAACTGAGCAACAGTTATCCGAGGATTTCCCCGGATGCGGTGTGCGAACAGCGAGGAGAGACAGCCGTGGCCAAGGGCAAGCGGACCTTCCAGCCGAACAACCGTCGGCGGGCACGCGTTCACGGTTTTCGGCTGCGCATGCGCACCCGTGCCGGCCGGGCGATCGTCACCGGTCGTCGCCGCAAGGGCCGTCGCTCGCTGACTGCCTGACCCACCGGTCACTTAAGCGTGCTCCCGGCTCGATACCGGATGACACGGTCTGCGGACTTCGGAACCACCGTCAAACAGGGTGTGCGAGCTGCGCAGCCGGACCTCGTCGTCCACGCTCGCCGTGATACCGGACATCCGGACGGCCCCCGGGTCGGACTCGTGGTCACCAAAGCCATCGGCGGTGCGGTTGAGCGCCATCGGGTGGCCCGGCAGCTGCGCCATCTGGTGTACGCGACCATCGCCGAGTTGGAGCCCACCGACCGGATCGTGATCCGGGCGCTGCCCGGAATCCGGCAGGCGAAACACGCACGGCTGCAAGAAGAATTCGGAGCAGCCCTGACGCGGGCACGGCAGCTGATGGAGCGGGACCGGTGACCACGAGTGTGCGTGGCGTCGGCGCCCGGAGCCTGATCGGGCGAGGTCTCGTCGGCGCGATCCAGGTCTACCGGCACATGATCTCGCCGCTGCGACCGGCCACCTGCCGGTTCACGCCGACCTGCAGTCAGTACGCGGTCGACGCGGTGACCGAGTACGGCGCGCTCCGTGGCGTGTGGCTCGCAGTGATCCGGCTCGCGAAATGCGGTCCGTGGCACAGCGGGGGCTGGGACCCGATACCCGAACGTTCGGACGCCGGTGACGGCTCAAGACCGGAACTCAGGAGCGCCGATGTTTAACTGGTTCAGCCTCGACTACATCTATTACCCGGTGTCCGGGATCATGTGGCTCTGGTACAAGCTCTTCGCGCTGTTCCTCGGACCCAGCAGCTTCTTCGCCTGGGCGCTGTCGGTGATGTTCCTGGTGTTCAGCCTGCGCGCGCTGCTGTACAAGCCGTTCGTCCGGCAGATCCGCACCACCCGGCAGATGCAGGAACTGCAGCCGCAGATCAAGGCCCTGCAGAAGAAGTACGGCAAGGATCGTCAGCGGATGGCGCTGGAGATGCAGAAGCTCCAGCGCGAACACGGCTTCAATCCGATCCTCGGCTGCCTGCCGATGCTGGCGCAGATCCCGGTGTTCCTCGGGCTGTACCACGTGCTGTCGTCGTTCAACCGGACGCAGAGCGGCTTCGGCCGGCTCGGGCTGTCGGTGCAGGAGAACCGCTCCCTGGGCAACTACGTGTTCAGCGCCAACGACGTCGCCAACTTCCTCGACGCCCATCTGATGGGCGCCCCGATCGGCGCGTCGATGACGCAGAAGGTCGGGTTGGAGGCCTTCACGGTGTTCAGCCGGCCGGCGGTGGCGGCCGTGGCTGTGCCGCTGATGATCCTGGCCGGCGTCGCGACCTACTTCAACAGCCGGGCCTCGATCGCCCGGCAGAGTCCGGAAGCGGCAGCCAATCCGCAGACCGCGATGATGAACAAGCTTGCGCTGTATGTGTTCCCGCTCGGCGTGGTCGTCGGCGGCCCGTTCCTGCCGATCGCCATCATCATCTACTGGGTGTCCAACAACATCTGGACCTTCGCTCAGCAGCACCTCGTTTTCGGCAAGATCGAGAAGGAGGAGGAGGCGAAGAAGGAGGAGGCGCTCGCGCGCCGATCCGCCAACGCCCCGGCCCCCGGAGCCAAGCCCACCAAGGGCCGCAAGAACCCCGCCGCGGCACTCGACGCCGAGGATGCGCTCGAGACCGGGGCGGAGACCGACATCGAGGCGGACGAGCCGATTGAGCCGGCGGCCGACACGGCCAACCGCACGCCGCGCCCGGGCGCGCGGCCCAAGAAACGTAAGCGTTGACCGGACCAGATCCGGTTGGAGAAGGGAAAGACTGAGATGACTGAGAACGCGGTGGAACAGGTGACGGAGAGCGAAGCACCCGCGACCAAGGCGGTGGACCGGGAAGAGCGGTTGGTCGCCGAGGGTGAGATTGCCGGCGACTACCTTGAGGAACTGCTCGATCTGCTGGACTTCGACGGCGATATCGACCTCGACGTTGAGGGCGATCGGGCCATCGTGAGTATCGATGGCGGGGAAGACCTGACCAAGTTGGTCGGCCGCCGCGGCGAGGTGCTCGACGCGTTGCAGGAGCTGACCCGGCTGGCGGTGCACCAGAAGACCGGCGAGCGCAGCCGGCTGATGCTCGACGTCGCCGGCTGGCGTCGCCGCCGCCGGGATGAGCTCAGCGCGCTGGGGGACAAGGTGGCCCGGCGGGTTGCCGAGAGTGGTGAGCGTGAGGAGCTGGCCCCGATGACGCCCTTCGAGCGCAAGATCGTCCATGACGCGGTGGCCGCGGTGCAGGGTGTGCACAGCGAGAGCGAGGGCGTCGAGCCCTCCCGTCGGGTCGTGGTCCTGAAGGACTGAAGTTACACAGATGTAGTTCAGTGGCGTGTTCGACGGCGGAGGGATGTTTCACGTGAAACAAGCGCCGCCGTCGACCGCCGCCGAAGTCTTCGGTGCGCGGCTGGACCTGGCTCGCCGATACGAGGAGTTGCTGGCCGGCCCCGGCGTTGTCCGGGGGCTGATCGGTCCACGCGAAGCCGACCGGCTGTGGGACCGGCACATCCTCAACAGCGCGGCGGTGGCGGAAGCGATCGGCCCAGACGCCCGGGTGATCGACATCGGGAGCGGCGCCGGCCTGCCCGGCATTCCGGTGGCGATCGCCCGCCCGGATCTCCGGGTCACTCTGGTCGAGCCGATGCTGCGCCGGACCGAGTTTCTGGCCGAGGTCGTCGCCGAGCTCGGTATCGACGTCGAGGTGGTTCGGGGCCGGGCCGAGGACGCAGCCGTCCGTACCGGTCTCGCCGGAGCCGACGTCGTACTGTCGCGGGCGGTCGCGGGTCTGGACAAGCTGACCCGGTGGAGCCTGCCGCTGCTACGGCCGGGCGGCCGGATGTTGGCGCTGAAGGGTGAGCGCGCCGACGACGAGGTGGCGGAGTTCCGGGCCGCGATGACCAAACTGGGCGCCACGGACATCCGGGTGCGCAGATGTGGAGAGGGCTACCTGAGCCCACCGACCACGGTGGTGGAGGCGGTCCGTTCGGAACGGCGGTCCGCATCCCGGGAGGCGAAGGGCGCCAGGCGTGAGCCGGAGAGGAGAGGGTCATGACTGTCCCACCCGTAGACGGCGGTGATGTTTCACGTGAAACATGGGTGCCCAGCGTGGACACCGACACCCCGATCGGGGCCGCTGCCGAGCGGGCCATGAAGGTGTTGCACACCGCGGCGGGCCAGCTTCCCCGCCCGGCCCGCCGCCGGACCTTCACCGTCGCCAACCAGAAGGGCGGCGTCGGCAAGACCACGACGGCGGTCAATATGGCCGCAGCACTGGCGGTGCAGGGGTTGAAGACGTTGGTCATCGACCTCGACCCGCAGGGCAACGCCAGCACCGCGCTCGGCATCTCCGACCGCCGGTCCGGGACCCCGTCCTCGTATGAGGTGCTGCTGGGGGAGTTGCCCTTGCGCGACGCGATCCAGCAGAGTCCGCACAGCGAGAACCTGTTCTGCGTCCCGGCGACCATCGATCTGGCCGGCGCCGAGATCGAGTTGGTCAGCATGGTGGCCCGGGAGAACCGGCTGCGCAACGCACTGGCTGAACTCGATCAGACCGACTTCGACTACGTCTTCATCGACTGCCCGCCGTCGCTGGGGCTGCTGACCATCAATGCGCTGGTCGCCGCGCCCGAGGTGCTGATCCCGATCCAGTGCGAGTACTACGCGCTGGAGGGCGTCTCGCAGCTGATGAGGAACATCGAGATGGTCCGGGCGCATCTGAACCCGGAGTTGTCCGTCAGCACGGTGGTGCTCACCATGTACGACGCCCGGACCAAGCTGGCCGATCAGGTCGCATCCGAGGTGCGCCGGTTCTTCGGTGACAAGGTTCTGCGCACGGCCATCCCGCGCAGCGTTAAGGTGTCCGAGGCACCCGGTTACAGCATGACGATCATCGACTATGACCCCGGCTCGCGGGGTGCCATGAGTTATCTGGACGCCAGCCGGGAGCTGGCGCACCGCAACCCGGAGGCGTAGCCATGAGCCAGTCATCGAAGCGCAAGGGCGGCCTGGGCCGCGGTCTGGCGTCACTGATTCCGACCGGACCGTCCGATGGCGGGCCACGGCTGGGCCAGGCGGCGGCCGATGTGGTGATCGGGGGCGGGACACCGGCACCGGCGGCTCCGGCCGAGATGGAGATGGGCGCGGTCTACCGGGAGCTCGACCCGACCGCCATTGAGCCGAATCCCCGCCAGCCGCGCCAGGTCTTCGACGAGGATGCACTGGCCGAGCTGGTGCACTCGATCCGCGAGTTCGGGCTGATGCAGCCGATCGTGGTTCGCGAGGTGGGTGGTGGCCGTTATCAGCTGATCATGGGGGAGCGGCGCTGGCGTGCGGCGCAGCGCGCCGGCCTGACCGCGATCCCGGCCATCGTCCGCGAAACGGCCGACAACGACCTGCTGCGCGACGCACTGCTGGAGAACATCCACCGGGCGCAGTTGAATCCGCTGGAAGAGGCAGCCGCCTACCAGCAGTTGCTCGATGAGTTCGAGGTCACCCACGAGGAACTGGCCAGCCGGATCGGCCGGTCGCGTCCGGTGATCTCCAACATGATCCGGCTGCTGAAATTGCCGATTGCGGTCCAGCGACGGGTCGCGGCGGGTGTGCTGTCCGCCGGCCACGCACGGGCCCTGCTCGCCTTGGAAGCCGGACCGGAGGCCCAGGAGGAGTTGGCCGCCCGGGTGGTGGCCGAGGGACTCTCGGTCCGGGCCACCGAAGAGGCGGTGACGCTGGCCAATCGGGGGGAGGGTAGAAACCCGGCCAAGCCGAGGCGCAAGCCGATCCAGATGCCGGGCCTCCAGGACGTCGCGGAGCGGCTGTCCGGGACCTACGACACCCGGGTGACGGTCAGTCTGGGCAAGCGCAAGGGCAAGATCGTGGTGGAGTTCGGCTCGGTTGAGGATCTGCACCGGATCGTGGGTCTGATGGACCCTTCGGTCAGCAAATAGCCAAGCCCCTGACACCAGACAGTTACGTCACTGTGACAGAACCGTGCCGACCGGCCGCCCTGAATCAGGGCTGTCCATCGAATTCCCAAGCGGCACAAAGGAATTCACGTAGTCAGGGCGTTTCAAGGGCCGGGGGACTGCTCGACACCCATCCGGCCGACGCCCGGCATTCCGGTGCCGGCTCTCCTATCCTTGAGGTACGGGTGCGTGCGTCCGCGCCGCGCGAAAGCCAGGGAGATTAGTGTCCGTCCACATCAGGCCGCTGCGGCTCGAGGGATTCGAGCAGCTGCCCAAGCATGCGCGCCGATGTGTCTTCTGGGAGGTCGATCCGCAGACCCTGGGTGACGACAGTTATCTGCCCGATCCGGAATTCGAGAAGGAGGCATGGCTCTCCATGGTCATGCTCGAATGGGGTTCGTGCGGACAGGTGGCAGCGCCGGTCGCCGACGAGGACGGCCCACCCGTCGAGGATGACGATCCGTGTCCGGGTTACGTGCTGTATGCCCCACCCCGGGTTGTGCCGCGCGCGCAAAGATTCCCCACCGGTCCGGTCAGCGCGGATGCCGTGCTGCTGACCACGATGGGCGTCGAGCCGGGCAAGTCCGGGGGACTGGAGAATCAGCTCATCGCAGCGGTCGTCGGCGAACTTCGCCGACGAGGTGTGCGGGCGTTGGAGGCCTTCGGGCGCACCGGCGCGGCCGCCGAACTGCTTGCCCCGGAAGCTGATCCGGAGTTGAAGCAGGCAGTGGCCGCGTTGGACGACTGTTCGTTCGAGACATGCATGATCGACGCGGGCTTTCTCATCGAAGCGGGCTTCAGCGTGGTTGCTCCACACCGCTATTTCCCACGGTTGCGCCTCGAACTCGACAAGGGCCTCGGTTGGAAGGCCGAAGTGGAGTCCGCATTGGAGCGCCTACTGGAGAGTTCGCAGCTGCAGGCCAGCGGCGTCGAGATTCGTTAGACGGCAGGGCGGCCGTGCTCCACCGACTGCTCATGGGCGAGCAGTTCGGCGAAAGTGAAAGTGCCTGTGGGACGGTCGTTTTTGCCCAGCAGATACAACCGCTTCACCGCCGCGAGGATGCCCTCGGCGATGGCGTCGCGGCACTCCCGGGTGGCCAGCAGGCCGCTGTCGCGTGGGCTGGTGATGTATCCGACGTCCACCTGGACGGACGGCATCCGGGTCAGTCGCAGCAGATCCCAGGTGCGGCCATGGGTCCGGCAGTCCAGTAATCCGGTGCGCGCCACCACTTCCCGCTGGATGAAGTCCGCGAGGTTGTGGCCCAGCGTGGAAACCGAACCGTGCGAGCTGCCGAAGTAGAAGCAGGACAGGCCATTTGCGCCTGGGTTGGCATGCCGCTCGAAGCGCAGGCTGATCATCAGGTCGGCGCCCACGGTGTTGGCCGTCGCAGCGCGCTCCGCGTCAGCCGGGCCACGGTTCACCGGCCGCGACAGGAAGGTCTCCATGCCGATCGCGGTCATCCGTCCCTCGAGCCGGCTGGCGAGGTCCCACAGGATGTCGGCTTCGCTCATCGGACCCTGCGGGCCGTTGACGATCAGGCCGATGTCCTCGCCTCCGAGGCCCGGGTCGATGATGATCCGCTTGCCGGAGAGGCGGGGCCCGGAACGGCGTACCCGCTCCTCCTCGCGGATGGCGTGCAGCGATCCGCCGGTGACCCGTGAACCCAGAAAGTACAAGGACCGCAACGTTTCCGGGCCGCAGATGCCGTCCGGCGCCAGGCCGTACTCGCGCTGATAGGACATCAGCGAGTTGTGCGTCTGTAACCCGAAGTAGCCGTCCACCAGTGCGGTGTAGAAGCCGAGGTCCTGCAACCGGGACTGCAGCGTCGCGACATCGTCGCCGTACATCGGGGCGCCGAACTGGTGGGCGAGGGTGCGTGCGCCCAACCGGTAGGAGGCTTCCTTGAGGGCACGGTAGGTGGCTTCGCCGACGACGCCGTCCACCCTGAGGCCGCGGCCCTGTTGGAAGGCCCGCACGGCGTGGTCGAGTTCGTCGTCGAACACGTCGGGCGCGACGTGCCGGCCGGTGCTCAGATCGTCGTCGTCGCTTTCCAGCAACCCGAGGGCGGCCAGCGCCGCACGAATCTCGACTACCGCGGAGCCTCGGTCCCCGTGCCGCAGGCGATCGCCCGCGTCGTGACCTGGAGTCGACATGACAAGCATTGTCGCAGAAGAAGCGGCCGATCCGGAAACGTGGCGGACGCCCCGCCGATCACGAATCCGTCGCGCTACACGACGTCGGCAAGCTCTCGCAGCAACGCCGCTTTGCTCTTGGCGCCCACGATCCGTTTAACCGGGCGTCCGCCCTGGAACAGGATCAGCGTGGGGATGGAGGAGACCTGGTAATCGCGGGCGGTACCGGGATTGGCGTCCACGTCGATCTTGGCGACGGTCAGCACGCCGGCCTTCTCCGCGGCGATCTCCTCGAGGACCGGCGCGACCATCCGGCAGGGCCCGCACCAGGCGGCCCAGAAGTCGACCAGCACCGGGACGCTGCTGGTCAGCACCGCGTCCGGGAAGGTGGCGTCGGAAACATTCACCGTGGCACCGCTCATTTCTTGGCTCCGATCATTGCGTTGGTGTCGGCGGCGCGGGCATCGGCGAGCCAGCGTTCGGCGTCGATGGCGGCAGCGCAGCCACTCCCGGCGGCGGTGATGGCCTGCCGGTAGGTGTGGTCGACGAGATCGCCGGCGGCGAAGACCCCGGGCAGCGAGGTCGCGGTGCTGCGGCCTTGAACCTGCACGTAGCCCTCGGCGTCGAGGTCGATGACGCCGCGGATCAGTTCGGAACGGGGGTCGTGCCCGATCGCGACGAACACGCCGGTCACCGGCAGCGTCGACTCCGCACCGGTCCTGACGTCGCGGACCCGAAGTCCGGTGACGGCGGTCTCACCCTCCACCGCGACGACGCCGGTGTTGGTCAGGAACCGGATCTTCTCGTTCGCCCGGGCCCGCTCCAGCATGATCTTGGACGCGCGGAACTCGTCGCGCCGGTGCACCAGGGTCACACTGCGGGCGAACTTGGTGAGGAAGGTGGCCTCCTCCATCGCCGAGTCGCCGCCGCCGATCACGGCGATGTCCTGCTCCTTGAAGAAGAACCCGTCGCAGGTGGCGCAGGCGCTGACGCCGCGGCCGAGAAGTTCCTGCTCACCGGGTACGCCGAGGTAGCGGGCGGCAGCGCCCATCGCCAGGATCACCGCGCGGGCCCGGTGGGTCTCGCCACCGGCGGTGACGACCTCCTTGACGGGTCCCTCCAGCGACACCGATTCGACGTCGTCCATCTGCAGGTCCGCGCCGAACCGCAGGGCCTGCTCGCGCATCTCGTCCATCAACTCCGGACCTTGGATCCCGTTGCGGAATCCGGGGAAGTTCTCCACCTCGGTGGTGGTCATCAGCGCCCCTCCGAACGCGGTCCCCTCGAACACCACGGGCTTGAGCTCGGCACGGGCGGTGTAGATCGCCGCGGTGTAGCCGGCGGGGCCGGAGCCGATGATGATGACGTCGTGGACTGTCTCGCTCAAGGGGCCAGCCTTTCTCACAGGGGTGCCGAAGGACCGGCACTCTGACCTGAACAACAGGGTAGACCGGGCTGTTCCCGACCGGGCTTACGGGCGCGCGGCACCCGGCCCGGATGGGGTCACGGTGATCAGACTGGCACTGACCGGGGTGGTGGTGGTCGGGCCCACCGACTTCAGCAGGGCGGTGGCACCCAGCCACCCCGCTGTGCCGAGGGCGGCCAGCCCGGCGATAGCGACGACGGCCTTGATCGCGGGTACCCCTGGGCGGGCGGCGTGTGCGGGACGCCGGGACGGCGAACCGGTCACGGTGTGACGGGAGGACACCCGCCCAGTCTGCCGGTCAGCCGGACGCCGGCGACAGATGGCCGAGCAGAATCGCCAGCCGCGCCCGAGCCCGGGAGCAGCGACTCTTCACCGTGCCCTCGGCGACGTCGAGCATCGTCGCGGCATCGGCGACCGAGTAGCCATGCATATCGACGGCGATCACCGCGGCGCGCTGCTCGGCCGGCAGTCTGAGCAGCGCCTGGCGGACCATGAGGGCGGTCTCGACGCACGCGGTGTGGTCGGGCACCGGGAAGCCATCCTCGGGAAGCGGTGTGGCGGGCCGGGAAGCATTGCGGCGCAGCCGGTCCCGGCAGGCGTTGACCACGATCCGGTGCAGCCAGCTCCCGACGGCCGCGTCCCGGCGAAATGTCGCGGCGCCACGGTGGGCGGACAGCATCGCCTCCTGCAGTACGTCGTCGGCGTCCTCGGCGGTCGGTGTCGCGCCGCGGGCCAGCCGGTAAAGCCGGGAGCGGTGCCGCCCGAACAACTCCGCGAAGGCATAGCGATCGCCGGCGGCGTGTGCTGCCAGCAGCTCGGCGTCGCTGCACCCGGGGTCCATGAACCGGGACGTTAACCACCGGAACCCGTTGCGGCACTTCACCCCGAGCCGGGGCTGTGCAAACCTACTTCGACGCGGCGCGGACGGTGATGTCCGAGAGAGCGGTCTTGCTCTTGCCGTCGGTCTGACCCATGGTCGAGATCCACACCAGCAGATGCGAGGTGGGCGAGGAACTCGACACCGCGATGGTGTTGGACCCGGGCTTCAGCGTGGTCGGCTGGGTCAGCGCGACGGTGTCATCCAGGCTCGACGGGCTCGAACTGGTCGCCGACCGGATCTGCACCTGGGTGCCGGTGCTGGGGAGTGTCACCGTGACGCTGCCGACGACCGTCGGCTGGGGCAGGTCCAACATCAGGCCGACACCGTTCTTGAATCCCGGGAACGGGGTGGTGTCGGTGTAGGTGTCGGTGGGCCACGAGGTGCTCGAATCCCCGTCGATGGCCAGGCCGGCCAGGTTCGGATTGTCGGCGCCGCCGCCCGGCGAAAACACCGTCACCGCAGCGGGTTTCACGAGTTCACCCGAACCGCTATCGCTGGAGCCGCCCCCGTTCTGCGAGGTCGTGGTGTTCAACCCGAGCTTGTCGCCCTTGAGCCCGCCTTCGTCGTCACCGAAGATCCGGCCCAGAACCGAGGCCAGCAGGACCAGCGCGACCACGAGCACCGCGGCGCCGGCGGCGATGCCGATGAGCAGGGTCTTGCGGCGCCGGGCCTGTTCGGCGACATCGCTGTGCGGCGTAGACGCCGGCGGCTTCGGGGGCTCGGTCGGCGCGGTCCACGTCGCGGCGGGCTGAGACTTCTGCGGCTGCACGGCGTGCGGCGCGGCGATCGGTTCCTGCACCGGCTCGACCAGATCGGTGCGATCGGCGGCGGCGATGGCCTGCTGGAGCAGATGCACCAGCGTGGGTGCGGTGCTGATCCCGCCACCGGGCTGGATGGCCCGGACGGCGGCAGTCGAGATCTGGAAGGGGATCTCGGGATCGACATCGCGCGGTTCGACCAACTCCCCGCTGGGCGAGAATTGCGCATGCCGCATCCCGCTCGGCGTGCCGTGCTCGGGCAGCGGCCAGCGGTCGATCAGCAGCGCGTAGAGCGCGGCGCCGATGCCGCGGACGTCGTCCTCGGGGGTCGCGTCGGGCAGGGTGGCCGGGAAGGCCAGCGCCACATCGCCGTCGATGCTGACCCGGATCCGGCTCGGATGGTCGATGGACAGCGCGACCCCGGCGCGGTGCGCCTCATCGGCCGCCGCGGCCAGCGACTGAACGGCCCGGACGCCGCCCAGGGCCGACGGTGAGGTGTCGGCGACTTCCTTGAGCGAACCGCCGCGGATCCACTCCGCCACCACCAGACCGCCGCCGTCGATCCGGGTGACGTCGAGGACCCGGGCCACGCCGGGCTTCTCGATCTGACCGAGCTTGAGCGTCGCGGACAGGATCGCCTCGAGTTCTGCATCGGGCATCCGGCGGGCCGGGTCGATGAACGTCAACGCCACCTGACGGTCCAGCGCGGTGTCGAGGGCCTGCCAGAACTGCAGCCCGCCGGGACCGCCGTGGAACACCAGCAGCCGGTAGCGGCCGTCGGCGATGTTGGCGCCCGGCACCAGATGGGTGCCGCTGGGCGCTTCGTGGCGACCGCCGCTTCGCGCGACGTCGGGAGAGGCCGCAACGTCGGGCTGGAAGTCGTCGGCCAGCTGGCGCGGAATCCACGACGTCGGATCGCTCGCGGGCGGGTCATTCGGGATACCGGGCGGCGGGACGCTCTGATCGCTCAGGGCCGGTCCTTTCCACAGAGGGCCTGCGCCGGCGCGCGCCGGCGGCCCGTATTGGGGCGAACTGCCTGATTCAGGGTACGTGACAGACGTATGCCCTTGTGGCTCAAGTGAGTGGTGTTGCGCGGTTCCCCGGTCCGGAAGGCTGCGCCCCGGCAGGCGGCGTCGCACCGCGGCCCAGCCGGCCACCGCGTCGGGCACCCCGGCGACCACCATCAGGCCGATGATGATCGGCATCATCACCGCGCCGAGGATCAGCAGGCGCAGCATCGACCCGGCCCCGCCGGCCCGTTCGGTGAACGCGTCGAGGCCGAGCAATTGATCGACTCCTGCGGCGACGCACGCGGCCAGCACCGACACGGCGGTGGTCACCAGGATCGCCCGCCGCACCGCCGGGTCGATCAACCGTCCGCCCGGCGGCCGCAGCGAGCGGCGCAGTAGCACGTGGCCGAGGATCGCCCCGGCCACGAAGCCCAACCCGTTGGCCGCGCCGAGATACCCGGCGACCATTTCCCGGTCGTCGGTCAGGTGCGGTGCGAGCACCGATGCCACGATCTTCACCGCGGTGATCGCGAGGATGATCAGGATCGGAGTCCACGGCTCGTCGCGCGCGTAGAACACCCGCAGCTGCAACAGCACCAGGGCGTAGGGGATCAGGGTGAACGACGACAGCGCGATGGCCAGGCCGAGATAGTTGGCGTCGACCTCACCGAACTTCCCGTAGGCGAACAGCGCGCTGCCGATGGCCGGGCCGCCGACGGTCATGAAGGCCACCACCGGGATCAGCGTCACCATGGTGAGCCGGGTGGCCAGTGACAGGTCGGCCAGCACCGCGGGTTTGTCGTCGGCGGCCGCGTTCCGACTGAGCCGGGGCATCACCACCGTCAGGATCGTCACGCCGATCATCCCGAACGGCAGTTGCAACACCAGCCAGGCGTAGGCGTAGATCGCCGGCCCGGAAGCCGCTGCGGTGCTTGCGATCTGGTTTCCGACGACCAGACCGATCTGACTGATCAGCACATAGAGCACCATCGCCGCGGCCATGGTGCCGAACCGCTTCATCCGGTCGTCGATTCCCCACAGCGGGCGCAGGCTGATCGCCCTGCGCCGGATGGCCACCAGTAGAACGGCCATCTGGGAGGCCACGCCGAGGGTGGTTCCGATCCCCAGCACGAGCAGCTTGGCGTTGCCCATCCGGACCGGGTCCACCGAGAGCTCGCCCGGCACAAGCAGATACAGCCCCAACGTCGCGATGGCCACGACGTTGTTGAGCACCGGCGCCCAGGCCGGCGGCCCGAACACGTTGCGGGTGTTGAGGATTGCCATGAACACCGAGGACAACCCGTAGAAGATCACCTGCGGTAGCAGCAGGAAGGCGAACGCCGTCGTCAGCGGCTGGTTCACCTTCGGATCGGCGCCGAGCATCAGTCGCACCAGCGCCGGCGCGGCGGCCACCGAGGCCACCGTCGCCAGCAGCAGCAGCGAGGTGGCCAGTGTCACCAGCCGACGCACGAATGCCGCCCCGCCGTCGCTGTCGTCGCGTTCGGCGCGGGCCAGGACCGGGACGAAGATCGCGGTGAAGGTGGCCTCGAGCACCAGGGCGGCGATCATGTTCGGGAGCTGATTGGCGACCGTGAACGAACTGGACAGTGCCGCACCGAGGATCGCCGCCAGCAGCACGATCCGGATGAAGCCGGTGATCCGGCTGACCAGGGTGGCCAGCGCCATTCCCCAGGACCGGGACACCACCGCCGCATCGGACAGTTGCTCGGAACCCTCCTGTTGCTCAGGACTCTCCGGACGCGTCATTCGTCTTCTCCGCGAGGCGGTTCCACCGGCACCCAGGGCCGGTCGATGTCCGCACGGTCGGGCTGTCCGCGGAAGCGGTGGTAGAGCCGACGGCCGACCAGCAGGGCCAGCACCACGCCACCGCCGAGGGTGATGGCGAACAGCACCTTGCCGTAGGCGTTGGCGTGCACCGACAAGCGCACCGGCTCACCCAACGGGATCCCGCCGGGAGTGCGCAGCGTGACGTCGACGGCCACCCGTTGGGTGACGCGGACCTGGACCGGAACCCGCAGCGGCAGATAGCCCGGCGGCACCTCCTGCTCGCCGATGTCGGTGACCGCCATTCCCGGTGGCGCGTCGACCTGCAGGCGTACCCGGATCGGCACGCCGAGATCGTTGCGCAACGCCAGTGGCAGCGCACTGCTCTCACTGGCCAGCGTGTACGAGTCACCGGGGCTGACGATGCGCACCGCACCGAAGAGGTCCTCGATGGTCTTGCCCACCACGGCCAGACGCTCGCGGGCCACGACGTTGCGCCGGTCGGCCGGCTCGGTCTGGCTCAGCGCGCGCAACATGTCCTCGCGCAGCGGCGCGGTGTACTGCCCTCCGGTGATGCCGGTGCGCGGGTCGGTGGTCAGTGCCGGGGTCAACTCGCCCAGCCGGTTCAGTTCCGTGCGGACGGACTCCACCACGTCGTCGTCGAAACGGCCGCGGACCTCGGTGGGCAGCGTCGGTTCATCGCCGGCCGGCGTCGCCACTGAGTCGGTGATCACCGCGACCAGCGGGCGCGGGGTGGCCAGACCGGAGCGCACCGCGTTGCCCAGGGCGGTCAGGACGGCCCGGGCGTCGTCGGGCTGCGGGCTCCACTTCAGCGGCGGCAGCAGGATCTGCGCGCGCGGCTCGACGCCGGGCTGCAGCGTCCGCCACAGCAGCGCGGCGATCGCGTCCTGCCGGCGCGCCACCGGGGAGTCGTGGTCGCCGGCCACCGACAGTGCGGAGTCCAGATACGCCGGCAGGCTGGGATCGGTGCCCATCCCGGCCAGCGCGGCGCCCACCGCGGGGTCGAACGGCGCCAGCACCACCTGCGCGGAGAGCCGCCGCACCCCTGTGTCGGCGGTGAAGGGTCCGTCTTCCCCGGCGGAGTCGGCGGCGGCGACGGCGACCGTCGGGCCCTGGCCGTCGAGCAGGTCGAGCGCGCCGTCGGTCAATGGACCGTCGGCCAGGACGGTGACCCCCCGGGTCGAGGTGACGCCGAGGATCCGGTCGACGATGTCGGCGCCGTTGCCGGTGGCCGCCGTGCTGAGTCCGCTGTCCCCGATGCGCTGCAGTGCCTCGAGGTCGGCCTGCGCGTACGGGGTGGCCGTCACGCACAGCCGCTTCGCCACGTTGCGCAGCCGGTCCAGCCAGCCCGTCGCCGCCCCCTGGCCGCCGCCCGGATGCGCTGCGGCACCGAGTCCGTCGGGCGAGTCGGCCACGACGTAGCCGGCCGTCATGGCGTTGACCGTGACAAGAAGATCGGGGTCGACCGCCAGACACAGCGTGCGATCGACGCCGGCGCTCGGGTCGATCGCGTCCGGGCTGGTGGCGAATTCGGCCGCGCCGAGCAGGGTGTCCAGCCGGCCGCCGGGCGCCAGCGACACCGCGAGGTCGTCGTTCATCAGCCGCACCGGGTTGGTGCCCCCGGGCTGGCCCGGCGCGAGTCGCGGCTTGTCGGCGATCGGCCACAGCATGGTCAGCGGTACGGGTCTGGTGGTGTCCGGAGCGGTGGGCAGCGGGTCGTCCGAGAGCCCTGCCGGGTCGACGGGCACCCCGGTGACCGGAAGCAGGAACCGCGCCTCGTCGAGCCGGCTGGGCGATTCGTCGTCGGGCGTCCCGTTGATGTTGATCAGCAGCGGGTAGACCCCCGGCCGGTCGATTGCCAGCGATCGGATCGGGACCGAGAACGTCACACCGGTGGCCTGGCCGCGCTCGAGTTGTCCTGTCACACTGGCGAATTCGGCAACGGGCGCGAACTCCACCCCTGAGCTCAGCGCTGTCCGCAGCACCGAGGACGACAGCACCGGACCGGCGTGCTCGAGGCGCGCAACCACGTCGCGCACCGGACGGTCACCGACGTTGGTCACCGTCGCGGCGACGGTCACGACCGGTTCGCTGGAGGTCGTCACGACGTCCGGGGTGACGCTGTCCAGCCGCACCTGAAGGAAAGTCGCGGCGCTCGGTTCCCCGAGGGCCGGCGGCAGCGCACCCGGAAGTTGCAGACCCGGAAGCATCAGCACAGCCACCCACGCGAGAACGAGGACGATCCGGGCCCCGGCGCCGAGGGGCCTCACGTGTCCGGACCGCTGCCGTTCGTCCGCTGATGGCTGCGGGCGTGCGAATGGGTCTGTGGTTTGCGTCGGGGGGCCGTCCGGGGCAGCGGGGGCAACGCTGCCGGACCGTCGGCCTGCAGCAGTTCGATCAGTTCATGAGCCACCTTGGCCAGCCGCCGTTCGTCGGCGTAGGCCAGCCGGTGCGGCAGTTCGGCGACCGGCACCCAGGCCACCTCGGTGACTTCGATGTCCTCGTCGCACAACTCCCCGCCGGAGAACCGCATCAGGTAGTGGTGGACGGTCTTGTGAACCCGGCGGCCGTCGGTGACGAACCAGTAGTCGATGCTGCCCAGGGCCGCCAGCACATCGCCCTGGATGCCGGTCTCCTCGGCGACCTCGCGGGCGGCGGTCTGCTCCGGGGTCTCGCCCTGCTCGACGTGTCCCTTGGGCAGCGACCACAGCATCCGGCCACGGCGGTCCATCCGTCCGATCAGCGCGGCCAACTGCTCGTCGCGCGGGCCGTCGAGCCCGTCGATGACCAGACCGCCGGCCGAGGTCTCGTGCACGGTGCGCAGCCGGGGGCCGGGACGGCGACGCGGATTGCCGCCGTTCCTGGCAGTGCCGCCGGTGGGTTCAGCGGGGGCGGGTGGCGCGGGGGAGGGTTGGGTGTCCTGGCCGGACGGGGATTGCGGCGGGCCGGCCGACCGGTTGCCGCGGCGACGTCCACGACGCCGTCGAGGCTTCCCCTGCTCGCCCTCCGACACCCAAGCGATAGTAGTTGGCATCCAGCCGGGTGCCCGTTATCCCCCGCGTCGCATTAGGCTCACCGGACGTGCCTGACGTCACCGATGCCGAGCTGCTGACGCGCGCCGCTGTCGAGCTCAACCGGCACGGCCACGTTTTGCGTGAGATCGGTGGCCGCTTCGCGCTGGCGGGAAAGCACCTTTACCTCGTCGGCGGCAGCGTCCGGGACGCGATGCTGGGCCGGCTGACCACCGATCTGGACTTCACGACCGACGCCCGGCCCGAGGAGATTCAGCACATCGTCCGGCCGTGGGCCGATGCGCTGTGGGACACCGGCATCGAATACGGCACCGTCGGGGTGGGTAAGGGCAGCGACCGGCTGGAGATCACCACCTTCCGCGCCGACAGCTACGACCAGGTGTCGCGCAACCCCCAGGTCCGGTTCGGCGACAGCCTCGACGACGATCTGGTGCGCCGCGACTTCACCGCCAACGCGATGGCGGTCCAGATCACCGCCGACGGTCCGGGGGAGTTCCTCGACCCGCTCGGCGGGATCGACGCGATCCGCCGGCGGGTGCTCGACACCCCGGCCGCACCGGAGCTGTCCTTCGGGGACGATCCGCTGCGCATGCTGCGCGCGGCCCGATTCGTGTCCCAGCTGGAATTCGGGGTGGCAGACCGGGTGCGGGAGGCCATCGTCGAGATGGCGCCGCAACTGGAGCGCATCACCGTCGAGCGGGTCGCGGTCGAACTGGACAAGATGCTGCTCGGCGCCGACCCGGTGGCCGGCCTCGAGCTGATGGTGCGCACCGGGATGGGCGAGGTGGTGCTGCCCGAGATCGGCGGCATGCAGATGGCCATCGACGAACACCATCAGCACAAGGACGTCTACCACCATTCGCTGACCGTGCTGCGGCAGGCGATGGCGCTGGAGGAACCCGGCGAGCGCGACCTGGTGCTGCGCTGGGCGGCCATCCTGCACGACATCGGCAAGCCGGCCACCCGCCGCCACGAGACCGACGGCGGGGTGAGCTTCCACCACCACGAGGTGGTCGGCGCGAAGATGGTGCGCAAGCGGCTGCGGGCGCTGAAGTACTCCAAGCAGATGATCGACGACGTCTCGCAACTGGTCTATCTGCATCTGCGGTTCCACGGCTACGGCGACGGAAAGTGGACCGACTCCGCGGTGCGCCGCTACGTGGCCGATGCCGGACCGCTGTTGCCGCGGTTGCACAAGCTGGTCCGCGCCGACTGCACCACCCGCAACAAGCGCCGGGCGGCGATGCTGCAGTCCAACTACGACGGGCTCGAGACCCGGATCGCCGAATTGGCGGCCAAGGAGGATCTGGCCCGGGTCCGGCCGGATCTCGACGGCAACGCGATCATGGAACTGCTCGGCATCCCGGCCGGCCCGCAGGTCGGCCAGGCCTGGAACTACCTCAAGGAACTGCGTCTGGATCGCGGCCCGATGAGCACCGAGGAAGCCACGGCCGAGTTGCTGGCGTGGTGGAACGCTCGCCCCTGACGGCGTGGAACGCCAAGGGGCGCAACGTCGTCTAACGGGCATGGACTATTGCCTGGACACCGGGGACGGCAGCGCGTCGATGTGGACCGCGCACCCCGATATTGACCTCAGCGGTGACGGTGTGCTCGACGGGGTGCGGCTGGACTTCGACGGTGACGGCGTCTTCGATGACGCGCTGGCCGATTTCGACGGCGACGGGATCGCCGACCACGCCGCGCTGGATCTCGACGACGACGGTGTGGCCGAGGCCCGCTATTCCGACGACGGCACCGGCGCGTGGGCGCTGATCGAGGGGGCGCTGACCGGTGGCCCGCCGAGTGGCCCGTTGCGGTGGTTCGGTGTCGACGGGGTCGAGCACACCGGATCTGGTGCCGATGTCGATGGTGACGGCGGCGTGGACCGTCTGCTCGACACCGATCGCGACGGTCTGGCCGACCGGGCGCTGGTCGTCGATGCCGACGGCCGGCTCAACATCGGCTACGTCGACGTGGACGGCGACGGCCGGTGGGACGTCAAGTTGGTCGACGCCGACGGGGACGGCAGCGCCGATCAGGCGGCGGCGCTGTAGTGCCGCGCGCTCAGCGCCCCGCGCTCGGGTTGACTCGGCGCGGCCGCCCTTCGCGCTTGCGCGCTCAGCGCCCCGCGCCGGGCGGGCCGGCGAAAGCTTGCGCGATCCCCAGCCAGTGCTCGGCGTCGGCGCCCTCGGCCGTGATGTCCAGTGCGGTGCGCGGGCGGCGCTGGGTCACCAGCAGGCAGAAGTCCAGTGCTGATCCACTGACCCGCTGCGGGGCGTCCTCGGGACCCCACGCCCAGAGGCTGCCGTCCGGTCCGGTCAACTCGACCCGGAACGGCTCGGCCGGTGCGGTCTGGCCGTGCACCGAATAGGCGAAGTCGCGGGTCCGCACGCCGAGGTGGGCGATCGACTTCAACCGCGCGCTCGCCGACGGCGGTGCGCCCAGGGCGTCGGCGACGTCGAGGCCGTGCGCCCAGGTCTCCATCAACCGGGCGGTGGCCATCGAGGCCGCGCTCATCGGCGGTCCGAACCACAGCAGTTTGCGGCCGTCGGGCACCTGACTCAACGCGTCGTGCAACGCCGCCCGCGCGGTGCGCCACCGCTCGAGCAGCTCCGCCGGCGGGGTGGCCGCCAGTTCTTCGGTCGCCACATCGACGAAGCCCAGCGGATTGGTCGCGGCGTCGGCCACCAGTGCCAGGAAGGCGGCCTCGTCGGTGATCGACGTCAGCGCGACCTCGTCGGTCCACATCAGATGCGCGATCTGGTGGGCGATCGTCCAACCCGGCGCTGGTGTCGGGTCGGCCCAGCGCTGTGGAGCAAGCGGAGCGACCAGGTCGTCGAGGGCATCGCTCTCGGCGCGCAGGTCGTCGATGATCGCCGCGGCAACACTCATGTGCCGCAGCTTAGTTCGTGCGGGTCCGGCGCTCGCCGATGAGCAGGTGCGCCGCCAGCCCGATGAGATAGACCGCCGACCCCGCGACCGCCAGCACCGGTGACAGGCCGTCAGGCTGGATCACGGCCGCCGCGACGGTGGTCGCGATGATGAAAGACAGCCAGAACACCGCGTCCTGCACGGCGAACACATGACCGCGCAGCGCGTCGTCGACGTCGATCTGCATCGCCGAGTCGGCACAGAGTTTGACCATCTGACCGGCCGTGCCGAGCAGGAAGCCACACACCACCATCACCGCCAGATGCAGGCTGGCGCCGGCCAACTGGATCGCGGCCGCGCACAGCAATGCGGTGTTGGCGGTCGCATAGCGACCCCAGCGCCGAATCGCCGAAGGCGCAAGCAGATTCGCCAGGAACGAGCCCAGTCCGGTCGAGGCGACGAAGACCACCGCGGTGCCGAGGCCGGCGAACCCGGCGGCATTGCCGGTGTGCCGCACCAGCACGAGTACCAGCAGGGTGTTGATCCCGAAGACCATCCGGTGGGCGGACAGACCGGACAGGGTGGCGCCCACCGACGGGGTGTTCCGAACGGCCCCGAGTCCATAGGCCCAGCCGCTGGCGACCGCATAGAACGCCGACCCCGTGACGGCGGTGTGGTCGGGTCCGAGGATGTGCGGCGGGAACCGGATCGCCAGCAGCAGGGCGATCGCTGCGGGAAGGGCGACCAGCAGGATGACCGTTGCCGCACCGCCGTCGCCCGCGCCGAACAGCCAGCGCGGGACGAGCATGAAATTCGCACCCAGGAAGGTCGCGGTCGCGCCGACCGCGGTGGCCACCGAGTTCATCGTCACCACCTGCTCCCGCGGCACCACGTCGGGCAGCGCCGCCGAGAGCCCGGAGGTCACGAACCGGCTGAACCCGTTGACCGCCAGGGCTCCGCACAGCACGACCAGATCCCGCGCGCCGGCGGCCAGCAGGGCTGCGACGCCCAGCACCAGCACCAGTCGTGCCGCGTTCGCGCCGACCAGCACCGCCCGCCGATCCCAGCGGTCCAGCAGGGCGCCGGCGAACGGACCGAGCAGCGAGTAGGGCAGGAACAGCACGGCGAACGCCCCGGCGACCGCCCACGGTGAGGCTGCGCGCTCCGGGTTGAACAGCAGACCCCCGGCCAGGCCGGCCTGGAACAGCCCGTCGCCGAACTGGCTTGCCGTGCGCAGCTCCAGCAGCCGCCAGAAGTCGGGCAGGGCTCGCACCGACCGCCACAGCGTGCCGGATTGGGGTGCGTCGGCCACCGGCTCACAGTACAAACTTCTGCCCCTCAGCGTTTCCGCCCGTCGTCACACGCCATGCCATGATGGTGAGGTGCCGCAGCCGGAAGAGCCTGAGGATTCGGTCGCACCCACGGCGAACCGGGTGCGGGCGGGTACCTTGCTGCTGGCCAACCTCGACCTGTTGGAACCCACCTTCCGGCGCAGCGTCATCTACATCGTCGAGCACAACGACAGCGGCACCCTGGGCGTCGTGATCAACCGGCCCAGCGAGACCGCCGTCTACAACGTGTTGCCGCAGTGGGCGGATCTGGCGGCCAAGCCCAAGACCATGTTCATCGGCGGCCCGGTCAAGCGGGATGCCGCGCTGTGCCTCGGAACGTTGCGCGTCGGCGCCGACCCCTCGGACATGCCCGGGCTGCGCCACGTCGCCGGCCGGATCGTCATGGTCGATCTCGACGCCGATCCGGAACTGATCGCAACGGTGGTCGAGGGTGTCCGGGTCTTCGCGGGTTACTCCGGCTGGACCATCGGACAGCTCGACGGCGAGATCGAGCGGGATGACTGGATTGTGTTGTCGGCGTTGCCATCCGACGTTCTGGTCGAACCTCGGGTGGACCTGTGGTCACGGGTGCTTCGGCGCCAGCCGTTGCCGACGGCGTTGATGGCCACCCACCCGATCGACCTCAGCCGGAACTAGCGCTCGACTGCCCGGTTCCTCCTCGGGCCGTCGGCCCGCATCGTCACCGAACTAGCGCTCGCAGACCGAGTCGCAGCCTCCGCAACCCCCGCCTGAACCACAGCCGGGCGCTGCCGCCTCCTGTTGGGCCGCGTAGCGGGCGCCCTGCCAGGATCCGGCCACCACGGTGCCGACGGCGCCGACGGCACCGACGATCAAGCCGATCAGTCCCACCCGCGGCGGAGCGGCCAGCGCCAGGATTCCGCCGGCGGCCAGCATGACACCGGCGGCCACCTGGGTCGGGGCCACCATCCGCAACACCTGGCTGGTGAGGTCGGTCGCCGGCCGGCGGGCCAGCGTCCACACGCCGGATCCGCCGATCAGGACCGCGAGTCCCAGGCTCAGCACTGCCCCGATGATCATGGGGTCAGGATACGAGCCGGAACCGGTGCGTCACTGAGCGGGCTGAACCGCCACCGGTACGACGGGTGCCGCTGGCGCGGGTGCCGCCGGGGTGACCGGCGCTGCAGCTGCTGCCGGCGCTGCTGCGACTGGCGCGGCGGCTGCCGGAGCCACCACCGCTGCTGCCGCGGGTGCGGGGACCGTGAGCGGCACCGTCGCCGCAGCCGCGGGGGCCGCAGCGGCAGGAGCCGCAGCGGCAGGAGCCGCCGGAAGCGCAGCCGCCGGGAGGCCGGGCAGTGCGGGCAGGGCCGGCAGCCCGGGGAGACCGGGCAGCACTGCCGAGAGCGGGTTGACCGGGGCGGCGGCCACCGCCGGCGCCGGAGTGGCGCCGGGCACGTTGACCTTGAAGCCCTTGATGATTCCCTCGGTGGCCGCCGAGGCCGCGACGACCTGGTTGGCCGCGGTGGTCACCGACAGAGTCACCAGGTAGCGGTCCGCGCCGGACTGCGCGATGACGTGCCGGCGCGAGGTGTTCAGCGTCAGGTCGGTGTCGCGGTAAGTGCCCGAGATCTCCGAGGACGGGAAGCCACCGAACGGGTCGAGCGAAGCCGCCGTCGGCTGCCAGGACGGCAGCAACTGGCTGTCGATGAAGCCGTGGCTGATGGCCTCCCGCGGATCGAAGTCCCCGACCAGCTTGTAGACCGTCAGCTGAGCGTTGGGGGTGTAGAGCGCATCACCGCCCTTGCGGTCGGCGATGACGATGAACGCATCCGGCACGTTGGGATCCGGAACCAGACTCCAGCCGGTCGGCACCGGCAGAACCAGGTTGAGCGCGGTGAACCCGGCAGCCTTCTGCGGCTCCAGGGTCACGCCCTTCTCCTTGAAGAACTCCTTCAGGGATCCCGACGTCGCCGGGGTGATGGCGGCGACTGCCGGAGCGGCGGCCGGCGCCGCGGGGGTCGCGACGACCGTCGTCGGCACCTCCGGCGCGGGGGTCGCCGGCGCGGGGGTCGCCGCGACAGCGCTCGCCTGCGGGGCGACGGTGACGGTCTGGGTAACGGTCACCGGCGCGGGCACCGGGGGTGCGGGCAGGACCGGCTCGGCTGACGCGTTGGTGCCGGCGACCCCGATCAGGGCTGCGGACCCGGCGGCCACGCCGCCGATCACGACGCGCCAGTTACGGGTGATGCATTTCATCGACAACTGTCCTTTTCACGCGAATGGGCCAGATCAGCCCACTGTTCTTGCCCGACTCTAAGCACCGGAACCTCCCTCGAACGGCTCTGGAACCGACCTGGGACCAACCTCTGACCGCCCTGCAACGCAACCGATACCGACCCGTTGCCTTGGTGGCAGTCCCGATACCCTGTGGGGCGTGACCGACTCGCCGACAGCCACGACGAACTCCGGCGAGGCCGACGCCGACCTGCCGCTGTACCGCTACACCGCCGACCTGGCCGGCCGGATCGAACAGCAGTGGCAGCACGCCTGGCAGGACCGGGGAACCTTCAACGTGCCCAACCCGGTCGGCTCACTGGCGCCCGCTGACGGCTCGCCGGTCCCCGAGGACAAAATGTTCGTCCAGGACATGTTCCCGTACCCCTCCGGCGAGGGACTTCACGTCGGTCACCCGCTGGGTTACATCGCGACCGACGTCTATGCCCGCTACTTCCGGATGACCGGCCGCAATGTGCTGCACGCATTGGGCTTCGACTCCTTCGGCCTGCCCGCCGAGCAGTACGCCGTGCAGACCGGAACACATCCGCGCACCCGGACCGACGCCAACATCGTCAACTTCCGCCGCCAGCTCGGCCGGCTGGGCCTCGGCCACGATCAGCGGCGCAGTTTCTCCACCACCGACGTGGACTTCTACAAGTGGACGCAGTGGATCTTCCTGCAGATCTACAACGCCTGGTTCGACGCCGCGGCGAACAAGGCGCGCCCGATCAGTGAGTTGATCGCCGAATTCGCCAGTGGAACAAGGACTCTCGCCGACGGTCGCGACTGGCCGGCGCTGTCGGCGGGGGAGCGCGCAGACGTCGTCGACGGCTACCGGCTCGTCTACCACGCCGACTCGCTGGTCAACTGGTGCCCGGGCCTGGGCACGGTGCTGGCCAACGAGGAGGTCACCGCCGACGGCCGTAGCGAACGCGGAAACTTTCCGGTGTTCCGGAAGCGGTTGCGGCAGTGGATGATGCGCATCACCGCCTACTCCGACCGATTGCTCGAGGATCTCGACGTGCTGGACTGGCCGGACAAGGTCAAGGCCATGCAGCGCAACTGGATCGGACGGTCCACCGGCGCTTCGGTGCTCTTCTCTGCGGGCGACGATGACATCGAGGTGTTCACCACTCGCCCCGACACGTTGTTCGGCGCCACCTACCTGGTGCTGGCCCCCGAGCACGAGTTGGTCGACCGGATCACCGCCGCCCAGTGGCCGGAAGGCGTCGACCAGGGATGGACGTCGGGCGCGGCCACCCCGGCCGCGGCGGTGGCGGACTACCGGCGTTCGATCGCGGCGAAGTCGGACCTGGAGCGCCAGGAGAACAAGACCAAGACCGGAGTGTTCCTCGGCAGCTACGCCACCAATCCCGCTGACGGACGGCGCATTCCGATCTTCATCGCCGACTACGTCCTGCTCGGTTACGGCACCGGGGCCATCATGGCCGTGCCCGGCCACGATCAGCGCGACTACGAATTCGCGCGGCAGTTCGCCTTGCCGATCATCGAGGTGATCGCCGGCGGCGACCTGTCCGAAGAGGCCTACACCGGCGACGGCGCACTGGTGAACTCCGGCTATCTCGACGGACTGAACGTCGCAGACGCCAAGAAGGCGATCACGGCGCGACTGGAAGCCGACGGGCGCGGCCGCGCGCGCGTCGAGTACAAACTGCGCGACTGGCTGTTCGCCCGCCAAAGGTATTGGGGCGAACCGTTTCCCATCGTCTATGACGCCGACGGCCGGGCCCACCCGCTGCCGGAGTCGGTACTACCGGTCGAACTTCCCGACATCGAGGACTACTCGCCGGTCATGTTCGATCCCGACGATCCCGACAGCGAGCCGTCGCCGCCGCTGAACAAGGCGACCGACTGGGTGAGCGTCGAGTTGGACCTCGGCGACGGCCTCAAGCCCTACACCCGCGACACCAACGTGATGCCGCAGTGGGCGGGCAGTTCCTGGTACGAGCTGCGCTACGCCGACCCACACAACGCCGAACAGTTCTGCGACAAGCGCAACGAGGCGTACTGGATGGGGCCGCGGCCGGCCGAGCACGGCCCGGCCGATCCGGGCGGGGTGGACCTTTACGTCGGCGGCGTCGAACACGCCGTTCTGCACCTGCTGTATTCGCGGTTCTGGCACAAGGTCCTCTTCGACCTCGGCTACGTCACCTCGCGGGAGCCCTACCGCCGCTTGGTCAATCAGGGCTACATCCAGGCCTTCGCCTACACCGACTCCCGCGGCGCCTACGTGCCCGCCGCCGACGTCGTCGAACGGGGCGGCAAGTTCTACCTGCCCGGCCCGGACGGCGAGATCGAGGTTTTCCAGGAGTTCGGCAAGATCGGCAAGAGCCTGAAGAACTCGATCTCCCCGGACGAGATCTGCGACTCCTACGGCGCGGACACCCTGCGGGTCTACGAGATGTCGATGGGTCCGCTGGAGGCCTCCCGGCCGTGGGCCACCAAGGATGTCGTCGGTGCGCACCGGTTCCTGCAGCGGGTGTGGCGACTGGTGGTCGATGAGACCACCGGTGCAACAAGGGTTTCCGAGGACGCCCTCGACGAGGAGACGCTGCGGGCGCTGCACCGCGCCATCGCCGGTGTGCGCGACGACTACGCCGGGCTGCGCAACAACACCGCGGCGGCCAAGCTCATCGAGTACACCAACCACCTCACCAAGGCCGGCGTGACGGCACGCGCCGCATTGGAGCCGCTGGTGCTGATGGTCGCACCGCTGGCCCCGCACCTCGCCGAGGAGTTGTGGAGCCGGCTGGGCCACGGCGATTCGCTGGCCCGCGGTCCGTTCCCGGTGGCCGACGAGCGCTACCTGGTGGCCGACACCGTCGAATATCCGGTTCAGGTCAACGGGAAGGTCCGCGGCCGGATCACCGTGGCCGCCGCCGCCGACAAGTCCGTGCTGGAGAGCGCCGCCCTTGCCGACGAGAAGGTGCTCGCATTCCTCGACGGCGCGACGCCCAAGAAGGTCATCGTGGTGCCCGGCAAGATGGTCAACCTCGTCGTCTGAGGAAGTTCGGCGCGATAATCGTCGCTCAGCGACGAAAAGCGCGCCGAAATCACCGGGGGAGGGGTCAGCGCGGGCGGATGACCACCTGATGGGTGTGCGCGTCCGGCGGGGTGGCGACCACCTGCGCGACGACTCCGGCGACGGTCTGCGGCGTGAGGAACCGGGCCTTGTCGTAGACGCCGCCCTCGTAGGCCACCAGATCCTCCTGCATCTCGGTGTCGACGCGACCCGGATGGATGCTGGTGACCCGCAGCAGCGGTTCGTCGGCGCGCAGTGAGTCGGCGAACGCGCGTTGGGCGAACTTGCTCGCCGAGTAGGCGGCCAGGCCGGGGGAGACGTTGAGACCCGATCCGGAGTTGATGAACACCACCTGACCGCGGGCCGCCCGCAACGCCGGCAGCAGTGCCAGCGTGAGCGCCACCGCGCCGGTCACGTTGACCTCGAAGCTGGCCCGCCACTGCTCGGGTATCGATTCGTCCACCCGGCCCGGGTAGGCCACCCCGGCGTTGTGCACCAACACGTCGAGGGCGTCGAACATCTCGGCGGCGTCGGCGAACCCGTCCGGGTCGGTGAGGTCAAGAGGCCAGGTGGTGGCGCCCAGTCGTTCGGCCACCGCGTCCAGTCGCGCCGAGGGCCGGCCGGCCAACAGCAGGGTGTGGGTGGGCGCCAGGGCGTCGGCGATCGCGGCGCCGATCCCTCCACCCGCCCCGGTGATCAGTGCTGTTGGCATCCGATAACCCTACTGATCGGCACAATGAACCCGTGCCGTCCGCGAACGCCGCTCAACTCGCCGCCCGTGCGGCGGATCTGCTGCGCGGAAACGACCTCGGCACGATGACATCGGCGGCACCCCGGCTCTACCCACACATGTGGAGTTGGGACGCCGCCTTCGTCGCGGTCGGCCTCGCGACGATGAGCGTGCAGCGCGCGGTGGTCGAATTGGACACCCTGCTCTCGGCGCAGTGGGCCAACGGGATGATCCCGCACATCGTCTTCGCCGACGGGGTCGACGGGTACTTTCCGGGAGCCGACCGTTGGGACTGTGCACGGTTGGCCGCCGACGCACCGGGCGGTCGGCAAACCTCCGGTATCACCCAGCCGCCGGTGCACGCGATCGCCGTGCAGCGCATCCTCGAACGGGCCCGGGCCGACGGGCCGTCCACCCACGCGGTCGCGGAGGATTTCCTGAACCGGCGGTGGAACGATCTGATGCGCTGGCATCGGTGGCTGGCCGAGAAGCGTGACCCCGGGCAGAGCGGCCGCATCACGCTGTACCACGGCTGGGAATCCGGGATGGACAACTCTCCACGGTGGGATTCGGCCTACGCCAACGTGATTGCCGGGACTGTGCCCGCCTACGAGCGTGCCGACACCGGGATCGTCACCGACGCCGGGCAGCGTCCCACCGACGCGGAGTACGACCGGTACCTGTGGCTGGTCGAGGAGATGAAGTCGGTCGGCTACGACGACGAGTTGTTGCCGACGGTGATGAGCTTCGCGGTGCAGGACGCGTTCGTCTCGGCGATCTTCGCGGTCGCCTGCGATGTGCTGGCCGACATCGGCGAGCAGTACCGGCGCCCCGTGGCCGACGTCGCCGAACTCCGCGGCTGGGCCGAGCGCTTCCGCAACGGGGTGGCGCAGATGTCAGACCAGAGCAGCGGGGCTGCAAGGGATTTCGATCTGAGGGCCGAAGCGTGGATCGTGACCGACACCGCGGCCCAGTTCGCTCCGCTGCTGTGCGGCGGTCTCACCGCACAGCAGGAACATGCCCTGCTTCAGGTGCTGGACGGCCCGCACTTTCTGGGGCATCCGGACCTGAAGTTCGCGCTCATCCCGTCCACGTCGCCGGCGTCGAAGGACTTCCGGCCCCGCGAATACTGGCGCGGCCCGGTCTGGCCGGTGCTGAACTGGTTGTTCTCCTGGGCCTTCGCCCGGCGGGGTTGGTCCGAACGCGCACTGCTGCTCCGCCAGGAAGGTCTGCGTCAGGCCGCCGGTGGAAACTTCGCCGAGTACTACGAACCCTTCACCGGTGAACCGCTGGGCAGCATGCAGCAGTCGTGGACCGCCGCGGCGGTGCTGGACTGGCTCGGTTAGTCCGCGGCTTCCTCGGTGTCGGTCAGCCGCTCAAGCGGCTTGAGCGCCTGGGACAGGTCGCTGCGCTCGTCCTCGGACAATCGGGTCAGCATCGCCGCCAGATATGCGCGCCGGGTGGCCAGGGCCTCGCCGTGCTGCACCAGGCCCTCCGGGGTGACCTCGACCAGGACCGCCCGCATATCGGAGGGATCGCGGGAACGTTTCACCAGACCGAGCTTCTCCAGTCGCCGGATCGCCACCGTCGTGGTCGGCGTCCGTACCCGTTCCCGTGCGGCCAGTTCGGTCATCCGGATCGGCCCGCTGTCGAGCAGGGTCAGCAGGATCGACAACTGTGCCAGCGTGAGATCAGGTCGCGAGCCGGCCTGGTTGTCGCTCCGCCGGAGCACGATGATCAACTTCGACAGAATCCGCTGCAGGTCGGCAGCCAAGTCGGCGACCTGCTGAGGTTCTGACATGGTTTGCCAGTCTAATCGCCTGCCTGCGCCGACAGTGCGCAGATCAGAGCACCTGGGACAGGAACCGCTGTAACCGCTCGGTGCCGGCGGCGGTGAACAGCTGCTCCGGGGGACCGGACTCCACCACCTTGCCCTGGTCCATGAACACCACCGAGTCGGCCGTCGAGCGGGCGAAGCCCATCTCGTGGGTGACCGCCACCATCGTCATCCCGTCGCCGCCGAGGTCGGCGATCAGGGCCAGGATGCCCTTGACGAGTTCGGGATCCAGCGCCGAGGTGGCCTCGTCGAAGAACATCACCTGCGGCTCCATCGCCAGCGCGCGGGCGATGGCCACCCGCTGCTGCTGCCCGCCGGACAGCGTCCCGGGCCGGGCATCGGCCTTGTGCCGCAGGCCGACCCGCTCGAGTTGGGCCAGCGCCAACTCGCGCGCGGCGTCGGCGGACAGGCCGCGCAGCTTGCGCGGCGCCAGGGTGACGTTGTCCAGCACGCTCTTGTGCGGGAACAGGTTGAAGTGCTGGAACACCATGCCGATCCGCTGCCGCAACGCATCCGGATCGTCGGTGAGCACCGAGCGCCCGTCGAGCAGGATGTCGCCGCGGTCCGGCTCGTAGAGCCGGTTGAGGGTGCGAAGCAGAGTGGACTTGCCGGATCCCGACGGGCCGATGATCGCCGTCGTGGTGCCGGCCGGCACGTCGAGATCGACACCGCGCAGGACGGCGTTGGATCCGAACGCGAGGTGAATGTCCCTCGCCGCCAACGACACCGGTTCCGGACGGGACATCACACCATCTCCTGGGCTGCGGCACTGGGCGCTTCGTCGGCTGCCGGTTTGCCGCGGCGCAGCCGGTTGTCGATGTGGTTCACCAGATGGGTGAGCGGCACGGTCAAAGCCAGATAGAACAACCCGGCCGCCACCAACGGCGACAGGTTGCCGGTCTGCGCGTTGAGATCCCGGCCGACCTGGAACAGCTCCCGCTGGCTGGCGATCAGCCCGAGGAAGTAGACCAGTGACGAGGCCTTCAGCAGGGAGATGAACTGATTCATCAGCGCCGGCAGCACCCGGCGGACACCTTGGGGAATGACTACCAGCCGCATGGAGGACGAGTAGCTGAATCCCAGTGCGCGAGAAGCCTCCAACTGCCCGGTGTCCACGCTCTGGATGCCCGAGCGCAGGATCTCGCCGATGTAGGCGGCGGCCATCAGTCCGAGCGCGGCGATGCCGAGCGGGTAGGGATTGCCACCGGTCAGTCCGCGCACCAGCGGCCCGATGCCCAGCCCGATCAGCAGGATGATGACCACCTCGGGCAGCCCGCGGAAGATGTCGGTGTAGATCCGGGCGGGCACCCGCAACCACGCTGAGCGCGAGATGCCGGCGACGGCCAACCCCAAACCGAGCAGCAGCCCGATGACGCTGGCGCTGATGGTCAGGATCAGGGTGTTGGGCAGGCCGGTCTTGAGCAGGTCCGGGATCGCCTTCTTGTACAACTCCCAATCCAGGAAGGACTCCCGCAACTGGGTCAGCACCGATTTCGTCGCCACCGGCCCGGCAGCGGACGGCTTCTGCGCAGTGGCGGCGATCGCGGCGAAGTCCGGCAGCGTGGGCACCGGTGCGGCCTTGGACCCGGGCTTCCAGCCCGGCGGCAGCGCGCGCGGCACCCAGTCGGAGTACAGCTTGGACCAGGTGCCGTCGGCGATGACGGCGTCGAGGCCGGCGTTGAGCGCGTCGATCAGCGCGGTGTTCTCCTTGGCCACCGCGTACGCGACGAAATTGTCCAAGCTGAAGGTGTTCTCGACGATCACCGCCGGGTCGCCGGCCTTGACGGTGCCCTGCGCCTGTTGCGACGGCGCCACCCAGGCGGCGATCTGCCCGGTCTTGAGGCTGGCGTAGACGGTGTTGTAGTCGGGGAACTTCACCGGCTGCAGTTTGAGGGTGTCGACGACGTAGGCCTCCTGCACGGTGCCCTGCACCACGCCGATCCGCTGCCCGGCTTTCAGTTGGCCGAATCCGGTGATCGCCGACCCGGACGGAACGACCAGCGAGAAGTAGCCGAAGTCGTAGCCGTTGGTGAATCCGACGGTGCGGCGGCGCGCGTCGGTGGTGGTGATCGACGACGAGCCGACGTCGAACCGGCGGCCGGCAACCTGGGCCAGCAGTCCGGAGAAGTCGGTGCCGACGAAGGTGATCTTGAGACCGAGCTTGTCGGCGATCGCCCGCAGCAGTTCGTTGTCGAAACCGGTGAACTGTCCGGCCGCGTTGATGCAGATGCTCGGCGGGGCGTCCGAGAGCGTGCCGACGGTCAGTGTGCCGGGCGTGATCAGCCGCAGCGCATCAAGATCCACTGCGCTCAGTGGTTCGGTGGTGTCGGTCGTGTACTTGTCGTCGCTGGGACCGCCGGCTGCTGCGGCGAGGTTGGTGGGCAGTGCGCTGGCCGCGGCCGCCCCCGGCGGGGAGCACTGATCGGCCCCGGCGACGGGGGCGCCCAGCAAGCCGAGAGTCAGCAGCAGCACGAGCAGCGCACAGGCTCGGCGAATGGTCCCCCCGCTAATCGTCACCGTCGCAACCTAGTGGCTGTCGCCCCCGACGACGACCCTTCGGCTCAGGGAGAGTCTTAAGTCCGCGCGTCGCGCCAGCGGATCAGTGCCTCGGCTGGGCCCAGGTCGTAGTCGGGGCCGTCACAGCCGACCGTCATCAGCGTCGCCCCGAGCCGGGCCAGGGCCTCGGCGTTGGCCACCAGCGTTTCCGGGTCGCGGCCCTCCACCCCAGAGGACCGTTCGACGGTGTGAGGGTCGCGGCCGACGTCCGCGCAGTGCCCGTCGAGCACCGCGGCCTTGCCCGGGTAGGTGTCGGCGTTGGTGAAGCCGTGCCAGATGTCGGCGTGCTGGGCCACCAACCGCAGGGTCTTCTTCTCGCCCCCGCCGCCGATCAGGATCGGAATCCGCCTGGTGGGCGCAGGATTCAGCTTGGCCAACCGCGCCTCGATGCGCGGCAGCGCCAGCGCCAGGTCGTCGAGGCGGCTTCCCACGGTGCCGAACTCGTATCCGTACTCGTCGTAGTCCTTCTTCATCCAGCCTGAGCCGATGCCGAGGATCAGCCGGCCCTCCGAGATGTGGTCGACGGTGCGTGCCATGTCGGCCAGCAGTTCGGGGTTGCGGTAGGAATTACAACTCACCAGCGCGCCGATCTCGATGCGGGAGGTCTGCTCGGCCCAGGCCCCGAGCATGGTCCAGCACTCGAAGTGCGCACCGTCGGGATCGCCGTAGAGCGGATAGAAGTGGTCCCAGTTGAAGACGACGTCGACGCCGAGGTCCTCGCAGCGGCGCACCGCGTCGCGGATGAAGCCGTAGTGGCTGGAGTGCTGCGGCTGCAGTTGGACACCGATGCGGATGGGGAAGGTCATGCGGTCAGTCAAGCACCGAGCGCAGGATCTCCACCAGAGCGCGCGGCTGATCGCCCTGCACCGAGTGCCCGGCGTCCGGGACGACGATCACCTGCTGGAAACCGGGCGCGACGCGGGCGAACTCGGCGGCATCGTCGTCGTTGACGAAGAACGACTTGGCTCCGCGGACCAGCGTGGTCGGTGTGCGCAATTCACGGGCGTCGTCCCACAGTCCGTCGAAGCCACCACCGGTTCGGAAGGTGTCGTACCGCCAGGTCCAGGTTCCGTCGTCGAGCTGTTTGGAATTGTGAAAGACGCCGCGGTGCAACGACTCCCGGGACCGGTGCGGGGAGGCCGCGACGGTGACGTCCACCATCTCCTCGAAGCTGGCGAAGGTGCGGTCGCCCTGCACCAGCGCCACCGCGCCCATTTGGGCCTTGGTCATCTGCTCATGGCGTTCCCGGGCCGACGGGGTGACGTCGACCATGACGAGCCTCGGCACCAGGTCCGGTGCGGTGACGGCCAGCCGCAGCGCGGTCAGGCCGCCCAGTGACATGCCGACCACCAGATCGGCCGTCGGCGCCAGTTCGCGGATCACCGGTTCGACGGCCGTCGCGTTGAGCTTGGGCCCGTAGTCGCCGTCCTCGCGCCATGCCGAATGACCGTGTCCGGGAAGGTCGATCGCCAATGCGGGCAGCCCCAGGCCCAGGATGACGGTGTCCCAGGTGTGCGCGTTCTGGCCGCCGCCGTGCAGGAACACCACCCGCGGGTCTGACCCCCAGCGCAGCGCGCTGACAGCGTCGTGATGGATCCGTTCGACGGATGGCAGTGGACCGGAGACCCCGGCCTGCTCGGCGTTGTCGGGCAGGAACGTGAATTCGTTCACGCGACCCATCTAACGCGCCAAGGGACCTGACACGAAAGTGCGCCCGGTCCGCGAGGGTCCGGGCGCACTTTCGGTTCGGGAATCTAGCCCTTGATGAACGCCTCGAGCTGATCGCGGGCGACGTCGTCGGCGAGCTGCTTGGGCGGGCTCTTCATCAGGTAGGCCGAGGCCGGGATGATCGGACCGCCGATGCCGCGGTCCTTGGCGATCTTGGCCGCGCGCACCGCGTCGATGATGATGCCGGCCGAGTTCGGCGAGTCCCACACCTCGAGCTTGTACTCCAGGGTCAGCGGCACGTCGCCGAAGGCGCGACCCTCGAGCCGCACGTAGGCCCACTTGCGGTCGTCGAGCCACGCGACGTGATCCGACGGGCCGATGTGAACGTTCTTGTCCTCGATCTTGCCGGCCAGCGAACCGGTCAGGTTCGACGTCACGGCCTGGGTCTTGGAGACCTTCTTGGACTCCAGGCGCTCGCGCTCGAGCATGTTCTTGAAGTCCATGTTGCCGCCGACGTTGAGCTGATAGGTGCGGTCCAGCGTGACGCCGCGGTCCTCGAACAGCTTGGCCATCACGCGGTGGGTGATGGTGGCGCCGACCTGGCTCTTGATGTCGTCGCCGACGATCGGCACGCCGGCGTCCTCGAACTTCTTGGCCCACACCGGATCCGAGGCGATGAACACCGGCAGCGCGTTGACGAACGCCACCTTGGCGTCGATGGCGCACTGCGCGTAGAACTTGTCGGCCTGCTCCGAGCCGACCGGCAGGTAGGACACCAGCACGTCGACCTTGTTGTCCTTGAGCACCTTGACCACGTCGACCGGGGCCTCGTCGGACAGCTCGATGGTCTCGGCGTAGTACTTGCCGATGCCGTCCATGGTCGGACCGCGCTGCACCATGACGTTGGTCGGCGGCACGTCGGCGATCTTGATGGTGTTGTTCTCCGACGCGAAGATCGCCTCGGAGAGGTCGAAGCCGACCTTCTTGGCATCCACATCGAAGGCGGCGACGAACTTCACGTCGCGCACGTGGTACGGGCCGAGGGCGACGTGCATCAGGCCGGGGACCGTCGAATGCGGGTCGGCGTCCTTGTAGTACTGCACGCCCTGAACCAGGGAGGACGCGCAGTTGCCGACGCCGACGATGGCGACGCGAACTTCGTTCGTCATGTGACGGTCTCCTTCTTGTACTTCTACTTAGGTGGTACGGGTCTTCAGTTCTGGACGCCGTGTTCGGGACGGCTCTGGGCCACCCGTTCCGCGGCGATGAGTTCGTTGAGCCACTTGACTTCCCGCTCGCTGGACTCCAGGCCCAGCTGATGCAGCTGCCGGGTATAGCGGTCCAGGGAGTTGGTGGCCCGGGAGACGGCCTCACGCAGGCCCTCGCGGCGTTCCTCGACCTGCCGGCGGCGGCCTTCGAGGATGCGCATCCGAGCCTCGGCCGGGGTCCGGTTGAAGAACGCCAGGTGCACGCCGAAGCCATCGTCGGTGTAGTTCTGCGGACCGGTGTCGGCGACCAGCTCGGTGAAGCGCTCACGGCCTTTATCGGTCAACTGGTAGACCCGGCGGGCCCGGCGCAGCACCGCGGTGCCTTCGGGTGCGGCGTCCTCGGCGATCAGTCCGTCGGCCTGCATCCGGCGCAGGGCCGGGTACAGCGAGCCGTAGGAGAAGGCCCGGAAGGCGCCGAGCAGACCGGTCAGCCGCTTGCGCAGTTCATAACCGTGCATCGGGGACTCGAGCAGAAGTCCGAGAACAGCGAGTTCCAGCACCGAGTCACCTCCTCATGCATTCGTCGTTACGGCCCAGCGACACGTACCGCAATAGTATCGGAGCGATATATACGACGCCAAAACTGCAGGTGGCAGAGTGCCGAACGTCACGCTGGGGTGGCGCTGGGTGTCGAGCGAGGCGCCAGCGTGACGCTCGGCGAGAACCGGGGCTAGGGGTAGCTGATGCTCTTGACCGAGGCGTCCGGGTTCAGCTGGAGGTAGCCGCTGCCGAACTCGCTGGAGACGTAGATCGAGACTTCGACCGCTTTCGGCGCAGTCAGGTCTCCGGACGGTTCGATGATCAGGTAGGTCGTCTTGACCTCATCGGGCTTGATGTTGAGCGTCTCCGGCGCGCCGCGCAACACCCCGACGACCGCCTTGGCGTCGAACGCCGCGAGGTCGACGGCAACGGACTCGCTGCCCTTGGATCCGGTCGACGGATTACCCCAGCCGCCGCGATAGGTGTAGCTCAGGGTGCGTCGCTCATCGTCGGGATCCGGGCGGTCCAGCACCGCGTATTCGGGGTAGATCACCAGCCGGTAGCCGAGGGTGTCACCGAACTTCTTGCGCATCTGCTCGAGCAGACCGGTCAGCCCGCCGAGGGACTGCAGCTGCCGTGGCGGGGTCAGCACCACCGGCGCCACCCCGTCGGCCTTGGCCCCCGGGTCCTTGGTCAGGCTGAGCGGGGAACTGGTGTTTCCGTAGAGCCCCCAACCGATTCCGATACCCAGCAGCACCAAAACACCGGCGACCGCGGCACGGATCCCCCAGCCGGCCCGCGATCCGAGCCGAGGCCCCCTGAGGTCCGGAAGCTGAACGGGAGCGTTGGCGGTCTGCAGGTCACCGACCAACGACCGCAGATCCCCGATGGTGGCGGCATTGGTCGCCGCCTTCACCCGCTGCTGATGTTCGGCCATCGACAGCTGACCCTCGGCCAGCGCCGTGTCCAGGATCTGACACGTATCGGTGCGATCGCTGTCCTTGGCCCTCGTGCCTGCTCTCTGACCGGTCGCCACGATTCGATCGTAGAAGTAACCGGTCGGTCACACACCCCGTGCGCAGACCACCGACGTACTCTGGTCTCCGTGCGACTGCAGCGACAGATGGTGGACTACGCGCTCCGGCGCCGGTCCCTGCTGGCCGAGGTCTACTCCGGCCGCACCGGCGTTACCGAGGTGTGTGACGCCAACCCGTATCTGCTGCGTGCCGCCAAGTTCCACGGCAAACAGAGTTCGGTGATGTGCCCGATCTGCCGCAAGGAGCAGTTGACCTTGGTGTCGTGGGTGTTCGGCGACCATCTGGGCGCCGTTTCCGGTTCGGCGCGCAGCGCCGAGGAGTTGGTCCTGCTGGCCACTCGTTTCGAGGAGTTCGCGGTACACGTGGTCGAGGTATGCCGAACCTGCAGTTGGAATCATCTGGTCAAGTCCTATGTGCTCGGAGCACCCCGGACGGTCAAACCGGCCAAGCGCTCAGGGGCACGGACTGCCAGTGAATAACGACGACCCGCAGGACGTAGCCGCCGGCCGGCACCGCGCCGATGACGACACCACCATGATGCGGCCGATCCCGCCCGACGACCGGCTGACCGCCGTGATCGCCCCGGTGCGCGACGGCGCCGCGCCGGCCTCACTGCGCGATCCGGTCGAGGAGGTCAAGGCCGCCCTCGACCGCGCTCCGGGTACGCCCGCCGCCTCGGCCGCACCGACCGTTCGCGCGGCTGCGACTCCGCCCCCGCCCGCGCCGCCGGCGCCCCCGGCGCCCACCGGCGGTGGTGGCGGCGAGCCGCCACTCGGCCGGATCCTGCACAAGATCCGGGGCTGGAGTGGGCGGCGCTGGCTGGCCGCGGCACTGGCCGTCTTCGTCGTGCTGCCGCTGGTCACCTTCGGGATGGCCTACCTGATCGTCAACGTGCCCAAGCCGGGTGACATCCGGACCAACCAGGTGTCGACGATCCTGGCCAGCGACGGATCAGAGTTGGCGAAAGTCGTTCCACCCGAAGGCAACCGGGTGGACGTCAACATCGACCAGGTTCCGGTCCACGTCCGCAACGCGGTGATGGCCGCCGAGGACCGCGACTTCTACAGCAACCCCGGTTTCTCGGTCTCCGGCTTCGCCCGCGCGATCCGCAACAACCTGTTCGGCGGCGATATCCAGGGCGGCTCGACGATCACCCAGCAGTACGTCAAGAACGCCCTCGTCGGCGATCAGCGTTCCGGCATCGGCGGACTGATCCGCAAGGCCAAGGAACTGGTGATCTCCACCAAGATGAGCCAGCAGTGGTCGAAAGACGAAGTGCTGCAGGCCTATCTGAACATCATCTACTTCGGCCGCAGCTCCTACGGGATCTCCGCGGCGTCGCACGCCTACTTCGACAAGCCGGTCGATCAGCTCACCGTGTCCGAGGGCGCCCTGCTGGCCGCGCTGATCCAGCGCCCCTCCGGCCTCGATCCCGCGGTGAACCTCGAAGCCGCCGAGAAGCGCTGGAACTGGGTGCTCGACGGCATGGTCACCATCGGTGCGCTGTCGAAAGAGGAACGCGCCCAACAGGTCTTCCCGCAGACCATCTCGCCGGACCAGATGAAGCCGCAGGGCATCGCCACCGGACCCAACGGTCTGATCGAGCGCCAGGTGATCAAGGAACTGCTCGAACTGTTCAACATCGACGAGCAGACGCTGAACACCCAGGGCCTGGAGATCACCACCACGATCGACCCGCAGGCGCAGGACGCCGCGGAGAACGCCGTCTCCACCTACATGGACGGGCAGATGCCGGAGATGCGGACCGCGGTGGTCTCCATCGACCCGCGCGACGGCGGGGTGAAGGCCTACTACGGCGGCTCGGATGCGGCCGGCTGGGACTACGCCCAGGGCGGCCTGCCGACGGGATCGTCGTTCAAGGTCTTCGCGCTGATCGCCGCCCTGGAGCAGGGCATGGGGCTGGGTTATCAGGTGGACAGCTCGCCGCTGAAGGTCGACGACAAGCTGACCATCAACAACTCCGAGGGCGAGAGTTGCGGCACCTGCAATATCGCCGAGGCGCTCAAGCGTTCGCTGAACACCGTCTACTACCGGCTGATGCTCAAGCTGAAGAACGGCCCGCAGGATGTCGCCGACGCCGCGCACCGGGCCGGTGTGGCGGAGAGCTTCCCCGGCGTCGAGCACACGCTGTCCGAGGACGGCCAGGGCGGCCCAGCCGCGCCGGGTGTGGTGCTCGGCAAGTACGAGAGCCGCGTCATCGACATGGCCTCGGCCTACGCGACCATCGCCGCATCCGGCATCTATCACCGGCCGCACTTCGTGCAGAAGGTGGTCAACGCCGAGGGCGAGGTGCTCTTCGACATCAGCACCGAGGACAACAAGGGCGAGCGGCGCATCGAGAAGGCGGTGGCCGACAACGTGGCCGCGGCCATGCAGCCCATCCCCGGCTGGTCCAACGGCCACACCCTGGCCGGCGGCCGGCCCGCGGCGGCCAAGACCGGCACCCATCAACTCGGCGACACCGGCGCGAACCGGGACGCCTGGATGGTGGGTTTCACCCCGCAGCTGTCCACCGCGGTCTGGGTGGGCACGGTCAAGGGGGACAAGCCCCTGGTGAACAGCTGGGGCGGCCCGGTGTACGGCGCGGGCCTGCCGGCCGACATCTGGAAGGCCACCATGGACGGCGCCCTGCGGGGCTCCGACTTCGAATCGTTCCCCACCCCGACCGAGGTGGGCGGGTACGCGGGCGTGCCGGCCCCGCCGGTGGTGCAGGCGCCGGTGCGTCAGCCGGCGCCGACCGACAACGGGGTCCCGCCACCGCCGCCGCTGCCGCCGGGCATGGTCGAGGTGCTGCCGGGCGTCACGATTCCGCTGGGGCCCCCGCCGCCCCCGGGCGAGCCGGGGCTGCCACCGCCGCCGCCCGCGCCTGAACCCGCACCGGTAGCCCCGCCGCCAGCGCCCGAACCCGCTCCGCCACCGCCCGCAGCGCCGTGACCCTGCGCGAGACGGTGTCCCCCGCGCCGCTCGCCGAGGATCTGCGCAGCGACGACGACCGTGATCTGCCCAGCCGGACCGATGTGATGGGTGCGGCGCTCTCGCAAGTCGTCGGCGGTCCGGTGGGCCGGCACGCGCTGATCGGTCGCACCCGGTTGTTCACCCCGCTGCGGGTGATGTTCCTCATCGCGCTGGTGTTCCTGGCGCTGGGCTGGACCACCAAATCGCCGTGCCTGCAGACCATCGGCAGCGGAACACCCGACCAGCGGGTGGCCAACTGGGAGAACCAGCGCGCCTACTACGAGCTGTGCTACTCCGACACCGTGCCGCTCTACGGCGCGGAGTTGTTGAGCCAGGGCAGGTTTCCGTACAAGTCGAGCTGGCTGGAGACCGACTCCAAGGGTCAGGTGAAGACCCAGTACGACGGCAAGACCGCGGTGCGCTACATGGAGTATCCGGTGCTGACCGGGGTCTACCAGTACGTCTCGATGGCGTTGGCCAAGACCTACACCGCGGTCGCGAAGGCCACCCACGGCACCGGGCCCATCGCCAGGGCGCTCAGCAGCGTGGCCGAGGTGGTGATGTTCTTCAACATCGCCGCTTTCGGGCTGGCGCTGGCGTGGCTGGCCACGGTGTGGGCCACCGCGATGCTGGCCGGCCGGCGGATCTGGGACGCCGCGCTGGTGGCCGCCTCACCGATCCTGATCTTCCAGATCTTCACCAATTTCGACGCGCTGGCAACGGCTTTGGCGGCCGGCGGCCTATTGGCGTGGGCGCGCCGGCGTCCGACGCTGGCCGGTGTCCTGATCGGTCTCGGGGTGGCGGCCAAGCTCTATCCGGCGCTGTTCCTGCTGCCGTTGTTCCTACTCGGGGCGCGCACCGGCCGGTTGCGTGACGCCGCCCGCACCGCACTGGTGGCCGTCGGCACCTGGGCCGTGGTCAACGCGCCGGTGGCGATCCGCTACCCGCGCGGGTGGTCGGAGTTCTTCCGGCTCAACAGCCGTCGCGGCGACGACATGGACTCGCTCTACAACGTGGTGAAGTCGTTCACCGGATGGAAGGGCTTCGACTCCGGCCTCGGGTTCTGGCAGCCGCCGATCCTGCTCAACAGCGTCGTCGCCGTGCTCTTCGGATTGTGCTGCGCGGCAATCGGTTACATCGCGCTGACCGCCCCGCGCCGTCCCCGGCTGGCGCAACTGGCGTTCCTGGTGGTCGCCACCTTCCTGCTGGTCAACAAGGTGTGGAGCCCGCAGTTCTCGCTGTGGCTGGTGCCGCTGGCGGTGCTGGCATTGCCGCACCGGCGGATCCTGCTGGTGTGGATGACGATCGACGCACTGGTGTGGGTTCCGCGGATGCTCTACCTCTACGGCGAGCAGAACAAGGGCCTGCCCGAGCAGTGGTTCACCGCCACCGTCGCGCTGCGCGACATCGCCGTCATGGTGCTGATCGCGTTGGTGGTCCGCCAGATCTACCGCCCGGCGCAGGATCCGGTCCGCCGGCACGGCGTCGACGATCCCTCCGGCGGAGTGTTCGACGACGCCCCCGATGCCTTCCCCGCCCGCTGGCCCGCCTGGCTCAAGCCGCGCGCCGCCGGCACCGTTCCGACAAAGGAGATGTTCGATGCAGGTCGCGATCGCGCTGTTTCCGGGTACCACCGCGCTGGACTCCATCGGGCCCTATGAGGTGCTGCAGCGGGTCCCGTCCATCGACGTGGTCTTCGTCGGTCACCGGCGCGGTGAGGTCCGCACCGACAACGGGATGCTCGGCCTGGTCGTCGACGCCACCTTCGACGAGGTGACCGAACCCGACGTCGTCGTCATCCCCGGCGGCGTCGGCACCCGCAAGCTCATCAAGGACGAGGTGATCCTGGACTGGATCCGCGCGGTGCATCCGGGGACGCTGTTCACCACCTCGGTGTGCACCGGCAGCCTGGTGCTGGCCGCGGCCGGCCTGCTGGACGGGATGACCGCCACCACGCACTGGTCGACCCAGGACATCCTGGCCTCGCTCGGCGCGGTCTACACCCAGGACCGGGTGGTCGAGCACCGGCCGCAGCGGATCATCACCGCAGCCGGGGTCTCCAGCGGCATCGACATGGCGCTGCGACTGCTCGAGCTGCTGGTCGACCGGCAGGCGGCCGAGGCCAGCCAGCTGATGATCGAGTACGACCCGCAGCCGCCGTTCAATTGCGGCAGCCTGGCCAAGGCCCCGGACCGGATCGTCGAACTGGCCCGGGAGTACTCCGAGCAGCGCGACTGATTTCGCTGATCAGGGCTGCCCCCTGTAACCTGGGGCGGTTGCCGACGCAGGCGACTCTCCTGCCACGGATCGACCGTGGCCGCTACGACCATAGGAGGTGATGAGGTTCCCATGCGTCAATACGAAATCATGGTCATCCTTGACCCCACTCTTGATGAGCGCACTGTTGCCCCGTCCCTGGACACGTTCCTGAACGTTGTCCGCGGAGACGGCGGAAGCGTTGACAAGGTGGATATCTGGGGCCGGCGCCGGCTGGCCTACGAGATCCGCAAGCACGGTGAGGGCATTTATGCCGTCGTCGACGTCAAGGCCGAACACGCCACCATCGCCGAGCTCGACCGTCAGCTCAACCTGAACGAGTCGGTGCTGCGGACCAAGGTGATGCGGACCGACAAGCACTAGAACGCCGCAAAGCGTCAGTGCTCGTACGTAGGCTCGCCCCACATCCGCCAATATCCAGGCGATCGCCAACTCCAGGAGGACCTTGTGGCCGGTGAAACGACCATCACCGTCGTCGGAAACCTGACCGCCGACCCCGAACTGCGATTCACCCCCGCGGGTGCCGCCGTCGCCAACTTCACGGTGGCGTCGACCCCGCGGACCTTCGACCGCCAGAGCGGGGAGTGGAAGGACGGCGAGGCGCTGTTCCTGCGCTGCAGCATCTGGCGTGAGGCGGCCGAGAACGTGGCCGAGAGCCTCACCCGGGGTTCGCGGGTCATCGTGACCGGTCGGCTCAAGCAGCGGTCCTTCGAGACCAAAGAGGGCGAGAAGCGCACCGTCATGGAGGTCGAGGTCGACGAGATCGGACCCTCCCTGCGCTACGCGACCGCCAAGGTCAACAAGGCCTCCCGCGGTGGCAGTGGCGGTGGCGGCGGCGGCTTCGGCAGTGGTGCGCCGTCGGGCGGCGGAAGCCGTTCCGGCGCAAGCCAACCCCAGGAGGACCCGTGGGGCAGCGCCCCGGCGTCGGGCTCCTTCGGCGGCAGTGACGACGAACCGCCTTTCTGACATAAACCAACGCGCGCCCGGCGCGCGGCATGAGAACGAAAGAGATTGAAAATGGCTAAAGCCAAGCCCACCAAGCGGCGTCCGCTTCCGGACAAGCCGATCAAGGCGCGCAAGTGCGTGTTCTGCTCCAAGAAGGGCAAGTTGCAGAACATCGACTACAAGGACACCTCGATGCTGCGCACCTACATCAGCGAGCGCGGCAAGATCCGCGCCCGTCGGGTGACCGGTAACTGCGTCCAGCACCAGCGTGACATCGCGATCGCCGTCAAGAACGCCCGCGAGGTCGCCCTGCTGCCGTTCACCTCGGCGACGCGGTAGAGCAGGAGTAACGACATGAAGCTGATTCTGACTGCAGAGGTCGACCACCTGGGCGTGGCCGGCGACACCGTCGAGGTCAAGGACGGGTACGGCCGTAACTTCCTGCTGCCCCGCGGACTGGCCATCGTGGCCACCCGTGGCGCCCAGAAGCAGGCCGACGAGATCCGACGGGCCCGTGACGCCAAGAAGGTGCACGACCGCGAGCACGCCGATGAGATCAAGGCGGCCATCACCGCTCTCGGCCCCATCGCGCTGCCGGTGAAGACCCACGACTCGGGCAAGCTGTTCGGTTCGGTGACCGCCAGCGACATCGCCGAGGCGATCAAGAAGGCCGGCGGCCCGAACATCGACAAGCGTTCGGTGCACCTGCCCAAGGCCCATATCAGGGCGACCGGCACCCACACCGTCGACGTGCACCTGCACCCCCAGGTGGACGTGAAGGTCACCCTGGAGGTCGTCGGCCAGTAGGCCCCTACGAACCCTAAAAATTCCCCGGGACGGCCAGCCAGGCCGCCCGGGGAATTTTTTGTTCCGGGCGAACAGACGGGGTTGATGTGGCCACAGTTAACGTAACCGGCTGTTCACTCCTTGCATGCGCAACGGCAATGCAACACGCCCGGAACGGCAACCTCGGCCGACACGCCGATGAACTTCTCATCCACAGCGTCTGATGCCGCTTACTCTGCGTTTACGTGGCAAAACGGCCGACAATTCAACAGCGATCCACAGGTTCTCCACAACCCGCCAACACACTTGTCGGCAGCTATGCACAGGCCACTAACAGATTGCCTAACAGGGTCGGTTTGCAGAGGTTTCAGCAACGTCTAGCGTTTCCCCTCGGCACCACGGGTGGGACCGATCGCAAGATCGGATGTCAGTGCCCTGGCCTACCGTGAACCTGATGGATCGAACTTCAGTTCGATACGGCGGACGGATCAGTCGAGAGGAGTTGGGGCAGCCCGATGGCGGTCGTTGACGATCTCGGACAGCCGGGGAGGACGGAGTCCTCCCCGCCCGCGGAGGACTTCGGCCGCCAACCTCCCCAGGACCTCGCTGCAGAGCAGTCGGTGCTGGGCGGCATGCTGCTGAGCAAGGACGCCATCGCTGACGTCCTCGAGAAGCTTCGGCCCGGCGACTTCTACCGCCCGGCCCATCAGAACGTCTACGACTCGATCCTCGATCTCTACGGCCGCGGTGAGCCCGCCGACCCCGTGACGGTGGCCGCCGAACTCGATCGCCGCGGCCTGCTGCGCCGCATCGGCGGCGCGCTGTATCTGCACACCCTGATCTCCACGGTGCCGACTGCCGCCAACGCCGGCTACTACGCCGAGATCGTGGCCGAGAAGGCGCTGCTGCGCCGGCTGGTCGAGGCCGGCACCCGGGTGGTGCAGTACGGCTACGCCGGAGCCGAGGGCGCCGACGTCAACGAGATCGTCGACCGCGCCCAGGCCGAGATCTACGACGTCACCGAACGCCGCGCCGCCGAGGACTACGTCGCCCTCGAGGAACTGCTGCAGCCGACGATGGACGAGATCGACGCCATCGCCTCGGCCGGCGGAATCTCCCGCGGCGTGCCCACCGGCTTCACCGAACTCGACGAGCTGACCAACGGCCTGCACCCGGGTCAGATGATCGTGGTGGCGGCCAGACCGGGTGTCGGAAAATCGACCCTGGGATTGGATTTTTTGCGGTCCTGCTCGATCAAGAATCGGCTCTCGAGCGTGGTGTTCTCCCTGGAAATGAGCAAGACAGAGATCGTCATGCGCCTGCTGTCGGCAGAGGCGAAAATCAAACTGGCCGATATGCGTTCGGGCCGGATGAGCGACGACGACTGGACCCGGCTGGCCCGGCGGATGAGCGAGATCAGCGAGGCCCCGCTGTACATCGACGACTCTCCGAACCTGACAATGATGGAGATCCGGGCCAAGGCGCGCCGGCTGAAGCAGAAGTCCGACCTTCGCCTCGTGGTGATCGACTACCTGCAGCTGATGACCTCGGGCAAGAAGGTCGAGTCCCGGCAGCAGGAAGTCTCGGAGTTCTCGCGTCAGCTCAAACTGCTGGCCAAGGAACTCGAAGTACCGGTGGTCGCGATGAGCCAGCTGAACCGAGGACCCGAACAGCGCACCGACAAGAAGCCGATGCTCTCCGACCTTCGTGAATCGGGCGCCATCGAGCAGGACGCCGACATGGTGATCCTGCTGCACCGGCCGGACGCCTTCGAGCGTGACGACCCGCGTGGCGGTGAGGCGGACCTGATCGTGGCCAAGCACCGCAACGGCCCGACGAAGACGGTCACCGTCGCGCATCAGCTGCACCTGTCGCGGTTCACGAATATGGCGCGCCAGTAGCTCCTGCTGTAGGTTCCCGATTTTGACTTCATAATCCCAGTTTTGGTTTCATGCGCGCTTCATTTATGAAACGAAATCGGGACGACCGTTTGCATTGGCGCGGTTTGGGGTGACCGTGGTGGTATGGCCGGG
>Ga0208694_1000478_pt1 | contig 59095 bp, 54 predicted proteins | sample AD_UKC078_MetaG_FD_184442 | JGI IMG/M metagenome (GOLD analysis project Ga0208694, IMG submission 184442) | Active sludge microbial communities of municipal wastewater-treating anaerobic digesters from USA - AD_UKC078_MetaG (SPAdes) (version 2) | ecosystem: Engineered > Bioreactor > Anaerobic >...
TGCAATTCGCCAAAATGTTTATGTACCCGATTAAATTGAATTGCAGGCTTCATTCTCTTTTTACTTGTGATTAGTGATTTCGTTGTTTAAATTTTGATGAAACGCTAAATAAAATACGGCTTGTTAAGTAACAAGCCGTTAAAGATGCGTATTGATTGTGTTAAGTTGCAATGTTTAACTTTTATGCAATTCAATAAAAGCTCATGAAGCCGTCGCGGGGATAAATTCACTTACCCCATAAAGCGATGCCAAGCTCGTTAAATTGGCGGGCAAATGGGTGAATGCTACCCTCTTATTTAGTGCAACTGCACGGCGCTGCCACTCCATCATCAAACTTAATGCGGCAGTATCGACATCTGTCACATTAGAAAAGTTAATTTCAATTACGGGTTCACTACTTGTGAACTTAGCACTCTCAAGTAACAACTTATTCACCGTGTCAACAATCACCGGCCCTGCAACACTCCAAGTGTGTGCATGCTGTGTGATGGAGGATAACGTTGAATTTTCCATTGATATGACTACCCTAAAAAGCTAAACACCGGCCGATTTATTTTTTTCGGCTAGCTTCTTGTTCAAACTATCTATACCATTTTGACGAATTTCCTGTGAAAATTGGCTGCGATAATTAGTCACCAAGCTCACACTCTCAATCACGATGTCATAAACTTTCCAACCATTTGGACCTTTTACCAGACTATAATCAACCGCAATCGGTTGGCCACCGTTTTGCAAAATTTGAGTTTTAACGGTGACATTTTTTGCATCAGGTTCTGCACGCATTGGTTTATATTCAATCGTTTGATCGCGATATTTACCAAGTGCTACAGAATATGTTCGTAGCAACAAACTTCTAAACTCTTTTTGAAAGCTTGCTTGCTGCTCAGGCGTTGCGGCCTTCCAACTCTTACCAAGCACCATACGACTTACGCGATCAAAGTCGAAGTTTGGCAAAATTTTCTCTTCAGCAAGTGCGTAGATTTTTTGCTGATTACCTGCCTGAATATCTTTATCATTTTTGATAATATTTAACACGTCATCCGCAGTTTGCTTTACCAATACATCCGGTGCCACTTCTGCATTCGCGGCGCTGGCTACTAACAAATTCACAAGTAGACTTGCACCAACCATCCATTTAAGTAATATTTTCATTCGAATCCTTTATTCATTCAAAATTGAAAGTGTTAACCCAGGTTTAATCTAAAAACATCAAGCCTAAAACGGCGGGTCACCCAGTTCAGTTGACTTCGGTTTTTCACCAGCGCCACTGACTGCATCTTTTTCATCTTTAGAATTTTTATCTTCTGTTTCTGAGGCCTTGCTAAATAAAAACTGACTTATCATTTTTTCTAGCACAATCGCATCTTGCGTTTTGGCAATTTTATCACCATTTTTTAGTTCCACATCATCCCCACCCGCTTCTAGGCCGATATACTGCTCGCCTAGCAGGCCCGCTGTATAAATGTTAGCGAAAGTATCTGTTGGAAAAGGATAGCGTTGGTCGATTTTTAGCGTCACTTCAGCCGCATAATTTTTGCTGTTAAACGCAATACTGTCTACGCGACCCACCACAACACCCGCACTTTTGACGGGTGCACGTGGTTTGAGACCGCCAATATTTTCAAACTCGGCCGTTACTGAATAGGTTTCGCCTAAATTACTTGTGGTTAAATTTCCTACTTTCATGGCTAATCCAAAAAAAGCCGCAATGCCTAAGGCCACTAATACGCCCACCCACAAATCTATTGTTGTTCTATCCATGTTTATTCCCCAACTTTTCTATTGTTAATTACCACGACATTCAACCATCATATTTTTACGCCACAATCATAAATGACGTCAGTATGAAATCTAAACCCAGTACAGCTAGCGCCGAAATCACCACCGTGCGGGTTGTCGCATGGCTGACACCTTCAGCTGTTGGCGGTGCATCATAGCCTTCAAATAAGGCAATAATTGTACAAGCCACGCCAAATACAAAACTTTTGATCAGCATATCGGTAACATCTGCAAATTCTACATTTGCCTGCATTTGCGACCAGAAAGCGCCGACATCCACGCCAATTTGCGCGACTGCGACCAAATGCCCGCCCAACACGCCCACCATTGAAAATAAACACACCAAGATAGGCATTGAAAACACGCCCGCCCAAAAACGGGGTGCGATAACACGAGAAATTGGATTGACGGCCATCATTTCCATGGCTGAAAGTTGCTCGGTTGCTTTCATTAAACCTATTTCGGCAGTAATTGCAGTGCCCGCGCGGCCCGCAAACAATAAAGCTGTGACCACTGGCCCCAGCTCCCGAATTAAAGCAAGTGCCACCAGCACGCCTATAGATTCAGAAGAACCGTATTTTTGCAAAGTATTGTAACCCTGTAGCGCAAGCACCATACCAACAAAAAAGGCAGACACTAAAATAATAATTAGTGACATTACCCCTGTGAAATACATTTCGCGCACTATTAAATGCGGGCGACGAAAGCTTTCTGCGGAATATGTCAGGGTTAAAAAGAATAATCTTGCACCAGCACCAAGACGCCAAACTTGCTCAATCACACGGTGGCCCGTCATACGAAGCCCACTGAGCAATTTGTTGACTAAAATAATTTTAGGCATTTTGCATCAGCTCCTTTTGATAATCAGGAGCTGCATAGTGAAACGGCACTGGCCCATCCTTTTCACCATGGACAAATTGATGCACAAAAGGTAGTGTTGATTGCATTAAATCATGCGGCGTGCCTTCAGCAGCCACTTCACCATTGGCCACAAAATACACATAATCGGCAATCAAAAAAGTCTCTTTTACGTCGTGCGACACAATGATAGATGTCGCACCGAGTGCATCATTTAAACTACGAATCAAGTCACAAATCACGCCCATTGAGATTGGATCTAATCCAGCAAAAGGCTCATCGTACATAATAATATTTGGGTCTAGCGCAATCGCGCGGGCTAGCGCCACGCGCCTCGCCATGCCGCCGGAGAGTTCTGGTGGCGTTAATCTGTGCGCCCCACGTAAACCTACCGCATTGAGTTTCATTAACACCAAATCGCGTATCATGGATTCTGGCAAATCAGTGAGTTCGCGCATCGGAAATGCCACATTATCAAACACACTTAAATCAGTAAATAAAGCGCCATGTTGAAATAGCATGCCCATCTGACGGCGTAATTTAAAAATGCCATCACGATTTTGCTGGTGTACAACTTGACCATCAACGCGCACTTCGCCTTTAGTTGGCTTAATTTGCCCGCCAATTAGACGCAATAACGTTGTTTTACCACTGCCGCTACCACCCATAATTGCCACCACTTTGCGACGCGGGAACACCATATTGATGCCTTTATGCAGCAAACGCCCTTTGTAACCAAAGGATAGATTATCAATTTCTACGATATTATTGGTCATATTGCAGTGTTATTTTTCTGATTTTGCACACGATTTTCTACGAAGCCACTATTCTAAAACAATTTGGCGAGTAAGCAAGCGCTTAAATTGCTGCCGCAGATGATGGTTTGTTTGTAAGTTAAATTTCCAGCAACAGTTAGCCAACAAAAAAGCCCGCGATTGCGGGCTTTTTCACAAATTCAAACTTATATTTAGAAAGTCATGCAAACGGTATAGATGTTTCCATCTACAACTGCTGCAGCTGCAACACCTGCACCTGGCGTTCCACTTACCACTGCTCTCACCGATCCGGTACTTGTTTCACCGTCATCTAAGTTTGCGTCTACTTGTTTTGCGAGCCGGCCAGACAAGTTGTCAGAACAAACCACATAAGAACCGGACATTCCGGTAATTGTCGGAAAAGCAGCCGACCATGACTGGACGCCCAAACGTCCGTTTTCGGCATTATTTGGTAAATAATCGGCTGCCGCAGTGTTGGTCGGACCAGTTGCCAAACCTGCTAATCGAACATGCTGCCAAAAAAGAGCAGATTCATCTGTTAATGTAGTTGAATTCCAAGCACCTTCGATACGGGCATTTCCAACGGTACCGCCTGTAGTTGCCAAGGTTGCACCATTCAAATGGGCTGCCACGTTGCCATCATCACCAGGTAATGCGCGGAATTTATCTTGATAGCCATAAATAAATACCTGTACGTTTTTAAATTCAGCAATGATACTTTTTGCCTTGGCGCTGTTAATCAGCTCCTGTCCTTTAAGCACACCACCTAGAAGCAAACCGATAATCACCAGCACAATCGCTAGTTCAATCAAAGTAAAGCCTGTTTGTTGTTTTTTCATATAATTTTCCAAACCATTAAATAAATATGCCAGTAAACCTGTTAAAAGTAATGCGCTGTTTGACTGTTAGCTTGTCTCATGCAAACATCATGCCAGCTGATTTTTCACCTTTATCTGATGCTTTTCTTGATTATTGTTAGCATTCTATCTGTTTTTTTGCTTTTATCCATAGAAAATTGCAGCGCGCATGTTGATAATTCGACGATTGTGTCTAAATTTTAACATTGCCTAATATGGTTAAATCGCATTGAATGCTATTACAATATCAGGCTGGACTGCTATGGAAATAACGTCCACTTCAAATATCTGATGAGCCAAAATTTATGCTTACACTTTCTCACGTCTACCGTCGCATGTTTAATGATACTGACCGTTTGATGGCGCTCATGTTGCTTTCACTCCATGCGCTCTTAATCTGGGGAGATATCAGCCAGTTTTTTAGTGCTCTTTTTTTATGTCACTTTGGCTTCTTCTTGCTGTGGCAGCCGATATTTCATCACAACAAAAATCTTTCATGGTTATCGGTTTTAGTCGTTCTAATTGGCACTATCTTTACGCTATATTATATCAACTGGTGGATTACCGCCTTTTGGATTGCCGGGCTGTTTGCACTGATTGGCGGGCGCATTATTTCTGGTGAAACAACCCGTGCCAGATTGCCAAATATTTTAGCGGCAACCTATTTACTCGCAGTATTACTGCTTTGGGTGGTGCCAAAGCTGCTGAACGCAAAAGATGATTTAGTTGCTGCTGAATTTTTACTGACTTATTTACTGCCAATTCTGCCACTGACCATCCTGTTTTTATCCGCTAAAAACAAACCGCTTGTGCCTGCACAGAATATCGACTTTTTCTATACGTTGCTGATTTATTTAGCGACGCTCATTATTATTTTAGGCGGCTTTGCGATAGGCGTGACCTGGCAAGTACACTATGTAAAATTGCTGATTTATGTGGTGCTTGGCTTGGCAGTTACCTTAGTGATGCTAAGCTGGCTATGGAACCCTAGTGAGACTTTTTCAGGCCTGGAATTGTTAATGTCACGCTATTTATTGAGCCTCGGCCTGCCTTTTGAAGAATGGCTAAGAAAAATTGCCATGCATGCCGATTACGAGTTAACCGCCAGTGATTTTCTGGAAGCTTCGATGCGTGAGCTGGCGGCCTTGAAATGGGTAAGCGGTGTACTTTGGGAGGTGGACGGCGCCAAACACCAAGCTGGATTTGCCACACCGCACATCTCCACCTTCAGCTTTCAGCAACTGCATCTGACGCTTTATTCACGTTGGCAATTTAGCCCTGCCATGTATTTACACGTGCAATTGCTCACGCAAATCATGAGCGAATTCTATGAGGCAAAATGTCGTGAAGAAACCATCAGCCAAAACACTTACATGCAAACATTTTATGAAACCGGCTCGCGACTCACGCATGACATCAAAAACATTCTGCAATCGCTGGGTACTTTGACATCTGCCGCAGAGCAAACGAGTGATGCTGAAGGTGATATCAGATTGATTGAGTTGATTAAAAAGCAATTACCCAGACTCAATCAGCGACTTGCCGCCACGCTTACCAAGCTGGAGCGGCCAAGTGTTGAGAAAAAACGTCAGGCAAAAGTGGCCACTTGGTGGAAGAGTTTCAGACAACTCAACAGCAATCAGCAAATTCAGTTTGAATCCCCTGCTGTTTTGCCTAAGGCTGATATTGACCCGGATGTGCTCGACAGCGTGGTTGATAATTTAGTGCAAAATGCACTTGAAAAAGCAAAACTAGAGGCAAATACGCAAATTAAAGTGACCTTAATGCCATCCAACCACTTTTGCCTTGAAGTGACGGATACCGGCTCTGCCATGCCGCAAGACATTGCAGCGCAGTTATTTAAATCACACGTCACTTCAAAAAATGGTTTAGGTGTAGGGTTGTATCATGCGGCGCAGCAGGCGAGCCAAGCAGGTTATCAATTAAGCTTGGTAGATAATGTGAATGGTGAAGTACGGTTTAGGCTAGAAATGGTAGCCTCTGAACAAAGCGTTTAGCTTGTTTAAATTTGCATTCAACCCCGTACTAAATCCTGCGAGGAAAAAACACTGCCCTGCGAGCCTTTATTTACAAGGCTCGCAGGGCAGTGTAAAAGGTTAGATTAGAACAGGGTATTAAAAAACGTTTAGGGTAACGTTTCCGCCACCCTAATTTAACCTTAACTGTCTTTAAGATTTGCGCAATTCAAACGTATCGCGCAGGCGAAAAAATCTAGCGCAGCCCTTGAATATAATCAGACACGGCAGCCATTTCTGCATCTGTCATTTTGGCAGAAATCACCACCATCATTGGCGCGTTGGCACGTTCACCTGAACGAAATGCCTTGAGTTGCGCCAATGTGTAATCTGTATGTTGACCGTTTAATCGCGGAAATTGCTTGGGAATACCTGCACCGTTTGCGCCATGGCAGCTTGCACAGGCTGGCACATTGGTGGCAGCAACACCGCCACGATAGATTTTTTCGCCCAAAGAACCTTTGCCGTTAGTCGTAGCTTGACCTAGCTTTAAGTTTTGTTTTGAAAAATAGGCCGCTAAATTTTTCATTTCCTCATCGCTTAACGCCCCGGCAATGCCTGCCATAACGGCATTGGCACGTTTACCTGATTTAAATTCCGTGAGTTGCTTTTGCAAATACTCTGGATGTTGACCCGCCAATTTTGGGTTAGCCGTAATTGCGCTATTGCCATCAACACCATGGCAAGCTGAACAGACATTTTTAGCGGTATCTTCAGCCGAACTAACAGCATCTGCCGCCTGTGCAGACATACTAAAAGCAAGGCTCAACATTAAACCCGTAAAATTTACAACCACTGAATTTAACCCTACCCGATGACGAAATTGCATTACAGCTCCTAAAACTTAGGTTATTCAAAGAATTGCTCAACATTTTAGCGAAAAAGACCCTTTCGTGATAGCATTTTTCACAGTTATTAACTGCACCTCATGTTTGAGGTTTCATAGCAACACCGATTACTCAAGAATTGAATTTAAATGCCATTGTTCCAAAACGCTACTTTTTTTATATCCGCACACCACTTACGCGACCTACCGCCTGCAAGCGGTATCGAAGTGGCTTTTGCTGGACGCTCAAACGCTGGAAAATCCAGCGCATTGAACACATTAGCCAATCACAATCGCCTTGCATTTGTGAGTAAACAGCCAGGGCGCACACAGCTCATTAACTTTTTCACTTTAGGTAATGACCGTCATTTAGTTGATTTGCCTGGTTATGGCTACGCAAAAGTGCCAGAGGCGATGCGCGCGCATTGGCAAAATGTACTAGCGCGCTACCTGAGTGAACGCGCTAGCTTAGGCGGTTTGGTATTGGTCATGGATAGCCGCCACCCGCTCACTCCGCTAGACCGCCAAATGCTGGATTGGTTTTGCCCAAGTGGCAAACCGGTACATGTTTTACTGACTAAATCAGACAAATTATCACGCGGCGAAGCCGCTCTAACGCTCAACAAGGTTCGCAAAGAACTCATTGACAACTGGGGCAACAACTACAACAGCGAATGCACCATTCAATTATTTTCAAGCCTAAAAAAACAAGGTGTTGAAGAAGCTGAAAAAGTAATAGGGGAGTGGCTATTTGCCGAAGACTCAAATTCTGGTGAAGACCATATCCCAAACACCGTGCCCTAATTTAAGGCCACGATTCTCAAATTTAGTCAGCGGTCGGTAGCTTGGTTTGGGGGCATAATCCTGCGCGGTATTAGACAGTTGTGCCTCCGCACTCAGTACTTCTAACACCCATTCGGCATATTCTTGCCAGTCGGTCGCAACATGCAAATAGCCGCCCACTTTAAGTTTGGTACAAAGCAATTTTACAAATTCCGCCTGAATCAGCCGACGCTTATGATGGCGCTTTTTGTGCCATGGGTCAGGAAAGAAAATATGTACCCCGTCTAAGCTGGCATCTGCCAACATGTTTTGCAGCACTTCAACCACGTCATGCTGAACAATGCGAATATTCGTGAGGGATTGCTCTTCAATAAGCTTTAATAATGCGCCAACGCCCGGCGTGTGTACTTCAACGGCTAAAAAATCACAATGGGATAGCGTTTGCGCAATTTTGGCTGTTGTTTCACCCATTCCAAAACCGATTTCTAAAACTTTTGGTGAGTCTATCCGTTGAAACACCTCATTCAACGCTATTGGCTTGGCTACATATTCAATACCAAATTGCGGCCAGCCGATTTCAAGTGCGCGCTCCTGGCCTTTTGTCACGCGTCCCTGACGCAATACAAAACTGCGAATACGGCGATGCTTTGATTCAATATCCGTGCCTTGTTGTTCATTTGTGAAAGCTTTAGGGGCTTGTTGTTCGGTTTTAATATCGTTTGTCATAGGCGCCATTATACTTTCAAAGGTTACATTTTTGATTGCCCGGCGCTACAAGGAGTGTGATTTATCCCCACTCGAAAACCCAATTAGCGCTGCATCAATCCCCTTGCTAAAAGCAATTACTTTAAATAAATCACCCATTTCTGCGGGAGATAATAACTTTTGGGCAGCCGCAGCCAGCGGGGCATAGCGTGCCATATCATTGGGAGAAACTTCAGATAGCAGCGTTAAAATTCCGCAATTCATTAAAAACTGCGCCTGACTGCAAAAGCCACTTAAATTTAGGCCATTCTTCACTGCGGCATGGGCAATGCTGGTGAAATCCACGTGGGCGGTGATATCTTGTAATCCTACATAAATTAACGGGTCAGGATGCGCATAATGCTGATAGTGGCACATGAGTGTGCCCTGATTGCGCTGCGGATGATAATATTCACGCGCTGAAAAACCGTAATCTATCATCAGTATTACGCCCTTCTTTATTGAGGCGGCAAGCGAAGTCATTAGCCCACCAGCAGCAGGGCAAATTTCTGTCGAATATCCCTCGGGTAAATTGAGGTTGGTGACCGCTTCATATAGACTTGCTTCACTCGGGGCGCCATGTTGACTGATAGGACGATTCTGCCAAACAAACTGATGATTGACCACTGAAATACCGCACTCCTCAATGCCATTGGCATTTTTATGAACGATGTGGGCCGGAATTGCGTCAAGCACCTCATTTCCAATAACCATTCCTTCAAAGTGTTTCGGCAATGCATTTAACCACTCGACCCGTTGAAGCATATCTTTCGGCAAGGTTTGCGATAATGTTTCAAGCTGTATCTGACGCAAGTGGTCACTTACTTCCAGAATAAAATAGCGCTTAGGCAAGCAATTTAATTTTGCCAAAGCAAGTAAACAGTCCGCCGCCAGCCTGCCAGTACCTGCACCTAGCTCCAGCACATTACCCTGTGTTAACTGCAAGATTTGCAGCATTTGATTGGCAAGCGTTTGCGCAAATAGCGGAGAAATTTGTGGTGCGGTGACAAAATCGCCGCCCCCTTTTTTAATATCTCCGAACTTTTGGCTGCCTGCGCTGTAATAACCTAAGCCAGGCGCATAAAGCGCCAAGTGCATAAATCGCTCAAAACTTATCCAGCCACCTGTGGCTTGAATTTCATTTTGAATGAAGATTACAAGCTGCTCGCTATGTTTTTCGGCCTCAGCTGGCGGTTTAGGTAATGTGTTCATGGTCTTGGATTATAATAGCGAACAATTAGAATTGGAAAATGCATGATTGCAAACAATACAAATAAAGTTGTACTCATCACTGGCGGCGCCAAACGCGTAGGCGCGGCGATATGCCGCCACTTACACGCGCAGGGCGCAAGCCTGATGATTCATTATCGTAGTTCTACAAATGAAGCGCGTGCCCTACAGGCAGAATTGAATTTACAACGCGCCAATTCTGTAGCCATTATTCAAGCTGATTTGCTAGACATCATTAATTTACCGCACCTTGTTGGACAAACTATCCATCATTTTGGCCGACTGGATGTTCTCATCAACAACGCCTCGACTTATTATCCCAGTGAAATCGGTCACATTGATGAAACCAAATGGCAAGACCTTATGGGTAGCAATTTAAAGGCGCCTTTATTTTTATCGCAGGCCGCTGCGCCTGAGTTACGAAAAAACCATGGTTGTATTGTAAATATTACTGATATGCATGTTGAGCGGCCTAAAAAGGGGTACATCGTCTACAGCGTAGCTAAAGCGGGCTTAGTTACCCTTACGAAATCGCTTGCGCATGAATTAGGCCCTGAAGTACGCGTAAATGCGGTGGCCCCTGGCCCAGTACAGTGGCCAGAAGATAATCCGCAGTTTGATGAAGTCTATCGACAAAGGGTCATCAATCAAACCCTGCTCAAACGCGTGGGTGAACCTGAAGACATTGCCAAGGCGGTAGGGTTTTTAATTTACGATGCACCGTTTGTGACTGGCCACGTGTTGGCTGTAGATGGCGGTCGCTCCTTAAACCTTTAACTTATCAAAACATAACCATAATTCTTACATGATTAAACACCTGCCTGCCAATTATTCAAATAACTTCATCAAATTACGCAATAGTTTGATTAGCGCCACTGGCAAAGCGATTGGCGACTACAATATGATTGAAGATGGCGACACCGTGCTGGTGTGTATGAGTGGTGGTAAAGACTCTCACGCCTTGCTGATGATGTTACTGGCACTGCAAGAGCGCGCGCCGATTGACTTTAAGTTGATTGCGATGAATCTTGATCAAAAGCAACCTGGCTTTCCGGCTGATATTTTACCCGCCTATTTTGAACAACTGGGCGTTGACTACCGCATTGTTGAAGCGGACACTTATTCAGTTGTGAAAGAAAAAATACCTGAAGGTAAAACAACCTGCTCTCTATGTTCACGATTACGCAGAGGGGTGATTTATACCACCGCCAAAGCGCTTGGCGCCAATAAAATCGCGCTGGGCCACCACCGTGATGACATTGTGGAGACCTTGTTTTTAAACCTGTTTTTCGGTGCAAAGATGAAAGCCATGCCGCCTAAACTTTCTACCAATGATAAACAAAACATTGTCATTCGCCCTTTAGCATATTGCAGCGAAAAAGATATTGCCAGCTACGCACGGCAAATGGAGTTCCCAATCATTCCTTGTGATTTATGTGGCAGCCAAGAAAATTTGCAACGCCAAAAGGTCAAGGAAATGTTACATGGTTGGGAGCGCGAACAACCGGGTCGCATTAATAATATTTTTCGTGCGATTGGCAATGTTGAGCCTTCTCACTTGGCGGACTTTAATCTCTATGACTTTAAAAATCTGAGTCAAGCCAAACCTGAAGATGAAGACCCGCTATTCGGCGACATCGCCAACGAAGGTGCTGCGTTGAGCCTCAACAATACAGCGGGTACACGCATTGAATTCATCAGAAATACATAATGTTACAAATAATTCAATAAAATTGCGTAGTATGCGCGGTAACGTGTTGTCTTTTAGCTATTGACCTTGCTATTATCCAAACTACAAACAACGTTATACCGTATAACAGCCCTTTTAAACCTTAATTTTCCTAGGCTTGCATGTCCAAACTGTTAATTGTTGAATCCCCTTCCAAGGCAAAAACGCTTAAAAAATATCTCGGAAGCGACTTTGAAGTTTTAGCTTCATACGGACACGTGCGTGATTTGATTCCCAAAAATGGCGCTGTTGATACCGAACATGACTACGCGATGAAGTACGACATTATCGAGCGAAACAGCAAACATGTGGATGCCATTGCCAAAGCCGTCAAAAGTGCCGATAGCATCTACCTCGCAACCGACCCGGACCGCGAAGGTGAGGCCATTTCTTGGCATATCGCAGAAATATTAAAGTCAAAAAATCTGCTTAAAAATAAGCTCATGAAACGCGTGGTGTTTCATGAAATCACCAAAACTGCAGTAGAACACGCGATTGCAGAACCGCGTGACATTTCAATGCCCATGGTCAACGCACAGCAAGCGCGGCGTGCACTCGATTACTTGGTTGGCTTTAATTTATCGCCATTATTATGGAAAAAAATCCGCCGCGGCTTATCTGCCGGACGCGTACAAAGCCCAGCGCTGCGTTTGATTGTTGAACGTGAGTTGGAAATTGAAGCGTTTAAAAGCCAAGAATATTGGTCCATTCATCTGGATGCGCTAAAGCTTAGCCATAGTTTTAGCGCAAAGCTTATACAACTCAACCATGAAAAAATAGAACAATTCAGCGTCATCAATCACGATCAGCAGAATGACATCGTGGGTAAATTGTTGCTTGCAAGTGCTGGCAAAACCACTGTTTCAAGAGTTGAGAAAAAACAACGCAGCCGCAGCCCAGCTGCACCGTTCACAACCTCTACCCTCCAGCAAGAAGCAGTACGTAAGCTGGGGTTCACAACCTCTCGTGCGATGCGCATTGCCCAGCAACTCTATGAAGGCATGGACGTTGGCAATGGCACAGTAGGTTTAATTACTTACATGCGTACCGACTCGTTTAGCATTGCAGCTGAGGCAATTGCTCAGATTCGTGATTACGTGAAAAAGAATTTTGAAGCCGAATATCTACCAAAAACGGCTATCACCTACAAAACAAAGTCTAAAAGCGCGCAAGAAGCGCATGAGGCGATTCGTCCTACCGATATTAACCGTACCCCTGCAAGCGTACGCCAATACTTAACTGATGAGCAATTCAAGTTATACGAAATGATTTGGAAACGTGCGCTGGCCTGCCAAATGTCACCTGCCAAATTTGATGCGGTGAGCGTTGATTTAAGTGTAGGTAGCGATGCTAATTTATTCCGGGCTACTGGCCAAACATTGGTATTTCCGGGCTTTATCGCCGTGTATATGGAAGGCACTGATGACGAGGAAGAAGAATCCGAAGCCAAGTTACCGCATCTTGAAACAGGCGAAGTGCTGACCGTTGAAAAAATTTACGGGGAACAGCATTTCACCGAGCCGCCTCCGCGCTACGGTGAAGCAAGTCTGGTTAAAATCTTAGAAGAATACGGCATCGGCCGCCCATCCACTTATGCCAGTATTATTAGCACACTGCAAGACCGTGAGTATGTGATACTCGATAAAAAACGCTTTAAGCCCACAGATGTGGGTCGGGTAGTCAATAAGTTTCTCACCGAGCATTTCACAAAATATGTGGATTACGACTTTACTGCCAACCTAGAAAATGAACTCGATGAGATTGCCGAGGGCGACCGCGAGTGGATACCGGTCATGGATGAATTCTGGCATGGATTCAACCAGCAACTACTCAGCAAAGCTGATGTAGACCGCCCTGGCAACGAGTTAATCGACGAAGCTTGCCCAAAATGTGGCAAACCGTTACAAAAACAACTCAGCCGTTATGGCAGTTTTATTGGCTGTACAGGCTATAACGATACGCCAAAATGTGATTATAAACGTAGTATAGATGGCGCGGCGCAGGTGGGTAGCGACCCCATTCCGATTGGCCTTGACGATGAAACTGGCAATGAAATTCTGCTGATGAATGGTCCCTACGGCCCCTATTTACAGCTTGGCGTTGCCGTTGAGGGCGATAAAAAGAAACCTAAGCGCGTCAGTGTGCCCAAAGAGATATCCCTTGCTGACATGAGTCTGGAAACCGCAAAAATGGTGCTGTCGCTCCCGCGCGATTTAGGCCTACATCCGGAAACTGGCAAAAAAATTGTGGCGAATATCGGCCGTTTTGGTCCATACGTAAATCATGATGGTAAATTCAAGTCGATTCCAAAAACGGAAAGTGTCTTTACCATTGATTTGGCCGGGGCTGTTGCCTTGCTTGCGCAAGCACATAGCGGGCCGGCACCGATTGCAGATTTAGGTCCGCATCCATCCGGCGAAGGCCGTATTGAAATCTATGCCGGACGCTACGGGCCTTATGTACAGCATGCAAAGATTCGTGCCACCCTGCCCAAAAGTATAGAACCTGAAGCGCTCACGCTAGAAGAAGCCCTGGAGTTACTCAATGCCAAGGCGCTCAAAGATGCACCCGCTAAAAAAACCACAGTCAAGAAAACAGTGAAGAAAGTCGCGGCAAAGAAATCTACTGATAAAAAAGAGCCAGCTGACAAAGTAGCGTCCAAAAAGGCTGTCACTAAAAAGCCTGCCGCTAAGAAAATCACTAAAAAAACTACCGCCAAAAAGTCTATTAAGGAATAAACGCGGAATATTGGCAAGAAATAAAAAAAACGGCGCTAGCGCCGTTTTTTTTGATCCAAAATATGGTTTATTGCAGCACAAAAAACTAACAAAAACTTAAACCATTTATGCCGAGAAAAATTTAATGCCCTGAGAGCCTTTATTTATAAGGCTCTCAGGGCATCGAAAAAGGTTGCTATCTAAATTGAAGCTAATTAACCGCTTACATGCTCACCTAACACTTCCGTTTTATTCGTTTCTACCCACTTGCGAATTCTATTAGCGTCACCGATTCTTGTCGATTTACCTGCAGCGTCGAGCAGGACAATTATCAACGACTGGCCAGAAATTTCGGCTTGCATCACCAAACAGCGCCCCGCTTCACTGATGTAACCGGTTTTAGATAAGCCAATCATCCATTCACCTGCGCGTACCAAGGCGTTGGTGTTGACAAAATTCACAGGATAATCGTGGTTAAGCAAATTCATTTCCTGTGAGGCGGTGGTCGATTCCTGACGAATTTCATCGTATAAATAAGCAGTTTTGACCATTTTGACTAAATCTTCAGCCGTCGAAACATTGTTGCTGTCCAAGCCTGTGGCGTCATAAAACTGCGTTGACCGCATGCCGAGTGAAGTTGCTTTGCGGTTCATGGCACGTATAAACGCGTCGTAACCACCTGGGTAGTTATGTGCCAGGGCTGAAGCAGCTCGATTTTCAGATGACATCAGCGCCAGACGCAATAATTCTTGCCGTGTGAGCGCAGTGCCCACAGTTAGACGTGAACGCGTACCTTTCAGATAATCGATGTCGTCTTCAGAGATATAGAGCACCTCGTCCATCGGCAGTTTTGCATCTAGCATCACCATCGCGGTCATCAGCTTGGTGACAGAAGCAATGGGCGTCACTTCTTTGGTGTTTTTTTCATAAATCACTTCGCCCGTGTATTGGTTGATGACCAAGGCCTTAGCAGAAGCCAAATGCAGTGAGCCGCTGCCATCATATAAATCTTCAAAGTTTTCAGTAGGTTGAACATACACGGGCTTACGCAATTTCACATGCATGTTTGACTTGCGTGAGGCGTTTAACTTACTATCTTTAAGTTTTGAGCTAGGGCTATGCTTAGCTAATTTATATTTGCCAGCAAAATTTTTATTCAACGTATATTTTGCGTTAGTGACTTTAGCGCTAGAGGCTACATTTTTTTGCTTTTGTTTAGACGCCGCGAATGATGCCACCGGGGTGAGGCCAAGCATGAATGCTAAATAAATAAGTGTTAGTTTACGCATATAAACCCCTAAAATTACTTATGGTACATATAGTTATGTCGGAATATTATAATTAAACTTTAACTTTGTCATCAAATATTTACAATTATGACAATGAACGCTATAAAAAGATAATCATTCTGCTTCTAGTTGCTTAATTTTAACGCCAAACTGAACGTTTCAGATTACAATAAAAGCTGTATTCTTCCTCTAAATTGAAACTTAAATTATGTCTATTCCAAAAACACTACACTACAGCAAAGAGCACCTTTGGACACAGGCCGATGCGGATGGCATTTGGCTTGCTGGCATTACCGATTATGCGCAGGATTTGTTGGGCGACATTGTATTTGTTGATGCGCCGGCAGTTGGCTCAAAACTTATTGCAGGCCAACCCTGCGGTTTGGTTGAATCGGTAAAAACGGGATCTGACTTGCACGCGCTGGTAGATGGTGAAGTGGTCGCCATCAATGAAGCTGTGATTAACGCGCCTGAGCGCATAAACGACAAACCTTACCAAGCTTGGATTTTTAAATTTAAGCCGGTTGAAGCCGATGTTGAGGCGCAACTGCTTTCAAGTGAAGCATATCAGAAACTCATTAGTGAATAATTGGCTTAGGGCGCAGAGAATTTCATGCATTTCAAACTGCACACGTTTCAAACCGTTAGTTAAGCCCATTATTTAACAGATAGTTGGTACAAACCTTTTTTGATGCCATTTACGGGTACACGGCATCAAAATTTTCTCGGTGCAAATTTAGGGCGTTATTTTGGAAAAACAAGACGTACCGATTCCACCATTTTTTCAATTTCAGCTTTAATATTAGCGGTTAAGGTTTCTTCAATACGCGGCACTTCCGCATCTAAAATTTCATGCACTTTGTTATCGAGCGCCTGTTCCACTTCAGGCAATTCGGCGGTTAACCCGCGCTTAAACTCATTTTTAGCTTCTGTCGCCATCGTCATATAGTCATCGCGCAAACTTGCGCTCAACTCATTCGATAAGCCTTGATAAAGCGCAGGAAAAGTATCGCCCAATTTCTGCTCAAGCGCCTGCTGCGATTCCACTTGCAGCGCATCTAAAAATACACTGAGTTCTGCGTGTGTTTGCTGTGTGAGTTGATGATAGATGCCAGCCAGTTCGGTCGGCAGATTGGCTTGACGTTCTGCAAGAATATCTTCGTTGAGTTGCGAAATTTTGCTCTGCAAATTATCTGTTGCATTCTCCACCGTGATGATTTCTAGGCTAGCTAATTTTGCTTGCAATTGCTCGGTCAGCCCCTGCTCCATTGCAGGTAAGGCTTGCGTGAGGTTTGCCTGCACTGCAGCGATGCCTTGTGCTTGCAGCTCATTCAAGGTCTGTTCGATATCTGCTTTGATGATAGCGGTCGTATTGTGCAATAACGTAGGCAATTCTGTTGCCAAATCGGCTTTGGTTTTATCCACAAAATTTGCAGTATTCGTCAATAATGATTGCTCAGCGTTTGTAACCGCCTGACTTAGCTCCTGGTTCACCGTTTGTTTAATGTGCGCGGCAAGTGTTTGCTGTGTTTGCTCTAGCTCGGTGTAAATCGTTTCAGATAAAAAGTCGTGGCTTGCACGCTGGGCATTGGCTAACTCATTGGTCACAAAAGACTTTAATTCACTTTCTTTTTGCATTTGAATCGCTTCAAACTGCTTGTCTAGGCGAGCTAATTGCTGCTCAAATTGTTGGCTCAATGCACTCGCCAGATAGGCCTGATTGGCTTTTTGAATATTGGCTGACTCATTATGCAGGTTTTCCAGAATATCTTCCTGCAATTTTTTTCTGAGTTTTGGGATGACCGATTTTTCAATCTCATCTTCTAAGTGCGGTCTGATTTGCGCAATAATTTCTGCAATTAAATTAGGAGATAATGGAATCGACTTCGCCGCAGATTTTTCTACACCCGCAATCTCAGTTAATACAGGAATATCATCTTCTTTCATTTCCAGTCCTTTACTTCACCCGTTATTTCATCCGTTGCTTTAATCGCATAGCCACGATCTTTATAAAACTTAAAGCGCTGCCGTGCAGAAAGTCTATCTTCTTCGTCTTTACCCACTATTTCAACCAAATGCCTAAAACGGCTAAAAAAAGGCGGCTGCTGCCTCTGTAAATTAATTAAAATATCGTCCTGTTGCAAATTTTCACCTGAACAATCTAGCACTATGGCTGAAAAGGCACTATGTGCTTCAGTTGCTTTCGCATTTGCAAGAAAACTCGTTGCAGAATGTTGCCATAAATACTGTTGAAGCGCAGTATTCATCTTTTCATCTTGCGTCAATAAGGTGAGCTGCCGGCCTTTATTGATGGCTTTTTCACAAAGCTCAGCCGATTTTGCTAACTTATCAGCCACGTTAAAATAGAACTCTACGCGCGTCATATTGCCCGATCAGCCAAAAAGTTATTGATTTGCACGATTCACTAAAAATGCTGTTAAAAGTGGCACCGGGCGACCTGTACCGCCTTTTTCTTTGCCAGATTTCCAAGCAGTTCCGGCAATGTCCAAATGCGCCCAATGATATTTCTCGGCAAAGCGCGACAAGAAACAAGCCGCAGTAATGCTCCCTGCCGCCCGCCCGCCGATATTGGCTAAATCTGCAAAGTTACTTTCTAATAGCGGATGATATTCGTCCCACATTGGCATATGCCAAGCGCGGTCTAAGGCCGTTTCGCCCGCACGTAGCAACTCATGCGCCAGCGCGTCATGATTACTAAATAAACCGGTTGCGTGGTGCCCGAGCGCAATCACACAAGCACCTGTAAGCGTCGCAATATCTACCACCGCACTAGGCTCAAAACGCTCGGCGTAAGTGAGTGCATCACACAATATCAGGCGGCCTTCCGCGTCTGTATTCAGCACTTCAATGGTTAAACCTGACATGCTCGTCAGTACATCGCCCGGACGTGTTGCACGACCATCAGGCATATTTTCACAGGTTGGAATTAGCCCAACCACATTTAATTTCAAATCCATCTCAGCGATTGTTTTAAAAGTGCCTAATACGCTTGCGGCACCGCACATATCATATTTCATCTCATCCATTTCAGCACCAGGCTTCAATGAAATACCGCCAGTATCAAACGTTATTCCCTTACCTACCAGCACGACTGGTTTTTCGCCCTCTTTACCCTTAAGGTGCTGCATGATGATAAATTTTGGTGGTGTTTCACTGCCTTGCGACACGCCTAAAAAGGAACCCATACCTAACTTTTCAAGAGCTTCACGCTCTAACACCTCCACCTTAAAGCCATAATGCTGCCCTAATGCCAGCGCCTGTTCTGCCAAATAGGTTGGATTACAAACATTCGGTGGCAAATTACCTAAATCTTTTGCCAGACTTACCCCTGAGGCCACAGCCTCACCATGGGCTAACCCGGCATTTGCCTCAGTGATTTCATTTGCAGATGCCACGCTGATATCGATGCCAAGCAGATTGTTTATCGTGTCTGCTTTTTCTTTTTTTCTTTTGATTGCATCAAATTTGTAATGTGCATCTAAGGTTGCTTCAACCAGCAACGCCACTCTACGCTCTGCGGCTAATTTCTTTACTGTTAATTCTGCTAAAAATGTGACGGCATTTTTAGCACCACTTTTTACCAATGCTTTTAACGAAGCACGCACAGCCTTGCAATAGTGCTTTTCTGTAAACGCCGTGGCTTTACCCAAGCCCACCAGCATGACACGCGCACTTGCGACATTTGCAACGTCGTGCAATATTAAGGTGGTTTCTAATTTGCCATCGAAATCGCCACGCTTTAGTATTTTTGTCAAAAAACCATCGGACACGGAATCTACTTGCTGTGCAGCGGCAGATAATTCCTGAGATTCGTACACGCCTAAAATGACACAATCATGAAGCTCTTTCGCCGCATTGCCGTTTTTTATGCTAAATTTCATGGTTTACAATCCTAGTGATTTGATTTAGGTTAAATTATCGCGTGTTTTACACGCATTTCAAAGTTGTAAATAAACTTACCGCGCATATACTGTCTTTCATCATCAATTAAACCGCTAATAAATATGCTTTTTAAGCGTTCTCTCATACAAGAGTTAAGTGCAAGTGCTGCTGGTGCTTTTCTCATATTAACGGGCATTGTCATTGCACAGCGTGCGGGCTTATTAATTCGCTACGCCGCAAAGGGTATTATCCCAAATGACGCAATTACCACCATGCTGGGCTTCAACATGATTCGCTTTTTACCCATGCTGCTGTCTTTGAGCTTATTTTTAGCCATCCTCTTAACGCTGTCGCGCTGGTACAGAGACTCTGAAATGGTCATTTGGTTTAGCGCGGGCTTAAGTACCAACAGTTTAATTCGCCCGATTCTCAGTTTTACAGCTCCCATCGTCATCATCATCTCTTTACTGAGTTTCTTCGTTACCCCCTGGGCCATCAATAAGGTCGAAGATTATCGTGTTCAGCTTAAAAGTCGTGACGATTTATCTACGATCAACCCCGGGGTTTTTAAAGAATCGTCCCATGCGGACCGGGTATTTTTTGTAGAAAGTTTTGACGAACTGGGCAATGTTGTTAAAAATATCTTCGTTCAATCAAAACAGCATGAAAAACTAGGCATCATCGTCGCAGCAAAAGGGAGTCGTCATGTTGAAACAAATGGCGATAATTTTCTGGTCATGCAAAATGGCAGACGTTATCAAGGCGTACGCGGCACGGCTGAATATTCAACGACGGAATTTGAAAAGTATGCCATTCGCGTTGAAGCAGTAGAGGCACAGCGTGAAGAACCAACCACTCAGTCCATTTCAAGCTTTAATCTCTTAAAAAATGCTAATAATGCCAATATTGCTGAACTGCAATGGCGTTTATCCATGCCCATTGCCGCACTCATCCTTGCAATTTTGGCCATTCCATTAAGCGCTGTTGACCCCCGCGCAGGGCGCTCGGCTAACTTCGCGCTCGCCATTATTATCTATATTTTATACATTAACTTATTAAGTATTATTCAAGCGTGGATTGCACAGGACAAGATTAGCGGCATTGTAGGCTTATGGCCTATCCACTTTATTTTCGGGTCAGTGGCAATCTACATGGTCTATCGTCGCATGCAACAACTCACCTTGCTACCTACATTTATCATCAAGGCTTGGGGTAGCTTTAAACGCACTTAACCAAAACGCATGAAAATCATTCACCATTACTTACTCAAAGAAATTGTAGGCAACATCCTGCTTGTGATGCTGGCGCTGATTGCCATGTTTTCATTTTTTGATCTGATTCAGGAATTAGACGCACTAGGAAAAGGTAATTATGGCTTGGCGCAGGTGTTATTGTTTGTGCTCCTTAGCGCACCAGGTCACGTTTACGAAGTGATCCCAGTCGCTGTGCTGGTTGGCACAATGCTGACGTTAGGCCTACTTTCACGCTATTCAGAATTGATTATTCTGAGAGTGAGCGGGCTTTCCATCTTTAACATTGCCGTCATGTTGTTAAAAATCAGTTTAGTTTTTACTTTAATTACTTTTTTGATTGGTGAAATGATTACCCCCATCAGTGAAAAAATGGCTCAGCGCATGAGAATCAAGGCAACTGACTCAGTGGTTGCGCAAGAGTTTCGGTCGGGCCTATGGGTAAAAGATGGCAATACCTTCATCAACGCTGAAGAAGTGTTACCCGACACCAGCCTACTTAATCTCCACATCTATGAGTTTGACGATCAGGCTAAGCTCGTCAGAACACGCAATGCCAAGCGTGCTGAATATTCTCACGGAAAATGGCTGCTATCTGATGTGTCAGAAACCAATTTCAGTGCCAGCGCTGTTGAAGTGCGTCAATTTTCTGAAGTCAACTGGCAGTCTCTTATCCGGCCAGAACTTTTGAATGTCCTACTCATCATGCCAGAAAAAATGTCCGCCCTAAATTTGTATTCATATATTCGACATTTAAGCGTGAATAAACAAAAGACAACCCGCTATGAAGTGGCGCTGTGGGCCAAGATGATTTACCCGCTGGCATGTATTGTCATGGTCTTGCTCGCGCTTCCGTTTGGCTTTGTGCAGCAACGTGCCAGTGGTGCCAGTAACAAAATTTTCTTAGGTATTATGCTAGGGGTTACTTATCAGGTATTAAACCGCGTATCTGCACATTTAGGCTTGCTAAACGACTGGCCGCCGCTGTTTAGTGCAATCATGCCCACTGTACTGTTTCTAATAGCAGGTCTCACCATGCTCTATTTTGTTGAGCGCAGATGATTGTTGAAGATTTTTCCGTCAGCTTTGTTTAATGGTAGTAAGCTTATTTTTCATGTAGCGGTCATGCCAATATTGATGCTCTCTATCCGCTACCGCCCAAATAAAACCTAGTCCAAAAAAAAGCAAACTCAAGGTGGCTAACAAATAGCGTAGCGCTGCCTTTTGTGGCGTTAGCAACTGCGCTTGCTCATTCAATAATTTTAATCGCCATGTTTTCATGGCTAATGTTTGGCCTTTTTTATTCCAGCACCAAATGAAATACACGCCAACCGTAACCCATAAGTAAAACTGAAATAAATGTCGCTTCAAGCCATGCGAGGCATCACCAAACAGCCATAAAAAAACAAAGGCGCTGACAAACAATATCGCGGCCACTACGAGCATCTCATAAATGAAACAAGCCCCAAGTACTAACATGCTTGGGGCTTGTTTTGTATATGCGCTTGATGAATTCTCGAGCATGTTTGTTACCCAATACTAGGCAAGATGCATTTAATTTAAATCTGCATCCTTATACACCTCAGGTGACTCAGTTCTTAGCCGAGCGCGCTCTGACTCAGGTAATTTTTGATATTCCACCCACTTTTTACGCAATTCATTTTTTTTCTCAGCAGATAACGATTGAAATTGCTGGTGACTTTTTCTGGCATTTTCGCGTTCATAGGGCGTCATCCGACTCCAATTTCCAAGCCGCTTTTGCACTAATGCCTGCTTTGCAGCATCCATTTTTGGGTAGTCACGCGCTATATCCAACATCTTTTCACGCTGCCACGGACGTAGTGTATCCCACTCCGATGCGAGCGGGTTTAGCACCTGTTTTTGTGAATCATTTAATTCTGCCCAAGAAACCGTACTCTCATCGGCCATCACTTGCCCGCTCATGAGCAAGACTAACAATATTAAGTATTTGAATCTTTTTTTGAAACTAACCATGTATCAAACCCCTTGTCGGCAAATGCTTCTGGGGGTAATTCTGAAGCAAGCAAAAATGCATCGCTATGCTCCAGTGAATTTACCCCTGTATTATTTTTATCATTCAATTGTGATGCAGCAAAAAAGGTCAATATCAGCGCACTTATCACTAAGGTTGCTGACAACATTTTATGTTGCTCAACATATGCACCAAATTCATGCCCAAACCAAGATAGCACGCCGCCACTGTGGTTCACGCCACCGGCCTGCTTAGCGGCAAGGCGGTTCACCGCGGCACTTCTGGCGGTTGCAAGTTTTTGCAAGGTGGTGGCATTCAAATGATTGGCATGGTCTTTTAACAAACCAGCGGCCGACTGCACGAGCGCCTCATCTTGCACCGAAATTGGTACTTCACCTTCGTCAATTATTTTTTTTTGCATTTCACTCATCGTATACTCCTAGCCTTTTGGGCTATCGCTACTTAACATTAAGCCTGATAGGCCGATATTTTCTAAGCCTTGTTTTTTTAGTTCAATTGCCAGTGCATGAACTGCCCGTGAACAGTGCGTTTTAACGCTCCCGTCCGAACAGCCCATGATTGCCGCCGTCTCGGCGACATCCATCTCTTCCCAGTAACGCAATACAAAGGCTTCACGTTGACGTGTTGGTAGCTTTTCAATGGCTTGTTCAAGCAAACGGATGGTTTGATTACGTTCAAGCCTTGCTGATGGCTCGTCGCTATCATCTTCCACATCTATCGTCTCAAGCGGATCATGATCATCGCCATCCTCATGGCTGCCAAAAGAGGATAACAATGTGGTCCATAAATTTCGTACTTTTTGACGCCGCCAAAAATCGCGCATGGTGTTTTGTAAAATGCGCTGAAAGAGCATTGGAAACTCTTCGGCAGGTTTATCACCATATTTTTCAGCAAGCTTCATCATGGCATCTTGCACGATATCAAGCGCGGCATGATCATCCCGCACGGCATACACCGTTTGCTTAAAGGCGCGACGTTCCACCTCTGCAAGAAAATCAGAAAGCTCTTTTGGAGTTGCCATAATATTTATTATCAATGCTTCTTGCGAATACTTTCAAAATCTACAACACAATTGTTGGCCCAATTTGTTAACCAATCGCAGTATATCAGGTTTATATTTTGCACTAAGCGATGCATTAGATACAATCATACCAATTCATTACGCAAAGTATACTCTATGTGGCGACTGATTTTTTTAGGCCTGATGATTTGGCTGATCGTCTATTTGGTGAAACGTCATATCAGTTCGCCCAATCAATCCGATAAAGCGAATACAGAAAGCCAGAGCGAGACGGCAAGCAATGGCGCTTCAGAAAAAGTTGAAGACATGGTGCAGTGTGCGCATTGTGCAGTGCATCTGCCAAGGTCAGAGGCCTTTTTGGTCAACGGTAAAATATATTGTAGTAAAAATCATATCCCTAAAACATGAGCATCTTAAAATTTAGTCTGAATTCTTATTTAAATCAAACTGTTGCAAAACAGAATGAGTTGCCGCTGCAAGTGCGGGCAGTCAATATTCTGAACATTTTCAGGTTCGTACTAAGCCTTATTTTTATTGGCCTTTACCTGCTCATGAGTAAAGAAATAGGCTGGAACAAAGAAACTGACCCGTTATTTTTTAATTTGTCGGTCAGTTATTTTATTTTCAGCCTATTTTCACTCTTTATCAGCAGACTCAAATTTGCTACGCACCCCTATTTACTGCCGATGCAAGTATTGGTCGATATTTTGTTTATTACGCTCATTATGCATGCTGCAGGCGGCGCGCAGAGCGGTTTGGGCTTACTGCTCATCATCAGCATTGTCACCGCGAGTCTGGTGAGTCCTGGCCGCTTGGCCTTGTTTTATGCGGCGGTTGCAAGCATTTGCCTGCTTATTGAACAAAGTTATCAGATTGTGATAAAAGATTTATCTAACAGTAGTTATACGCAAACTGTGATGCTGTGTCTGAGCTGCTTTGCAACGGCTTGGCTGGCTTATAGTTTAGCCAAACGTATGCAACAAAGTGAAGCGCTGGCTTCATCACGCGGTATTGACCTAAAAAATCTTGCGCAAGTGAATGCACTCATCACCCAAGAAATGCAGGATGGCGTTATTGTGGTCAATGAAGATTTGGATATTCGTCACCATAATGTACAAGCGGAATCTTTACTAGGCTTTACTAGCAACAATAAAGGGCCTATTTCACTCAATACCGCCGCGCCGGAAATTGCTACGGCATTTCACCATTGGGCGCACATTATTGGCGCAAGTAGCGAGACGATTGTAAGCATTAGTAACCGCGAACTCAAACTGCGATTCATGCCAATCAGCCAACAGCGCGATTTTGGCGCGGTAATTTTTATTCAAGACTGGAGTCTTTTGCAGGCCAAGACACAGCAAACCAAGTTGGCCGCACTGGGGCGACTAACCGCTAATATTGCGCATGAAATCCGTAACCCATTAAGCGCCATTAGCCATGCCAATCAACTGTTGCAAGAAGATGAAAATTCGCCTTCAACCACCCGTGTGTTGCAAATTGTTGAAGACAATATTGGGCGTATCGACCAAATCATTAAAGATGTGCTCGAACTCAATCGGCGCGACCGCACCCATCAAGTAGACATCGAATTGGGAACATTTTTAAAAGATTTTTATAGCCAATTCTGCGCGATTGAAAACATATCAACCATGCACTTTTTGCTGGAACCAACTCTTGGTGAATATCACGTGACTTTTGACCGCCGCCATTTAACGCAAATATTGTGGAATCTTTGCAAAAATGGCTGGCAGCACAGCCAAAAGCAAGTGGGTAGCTTATCTCTTGGTTGTGTGGGTGTCGGTAAATCTGGCATTAATATTCAAATTACTGACGATGGCAGTGGTATTTCAGAACAAGATTTACCACGTTTATTTGAGCCATTTTTTACTACCAAAGCAACAGGTAACGGTTTGGGGCTTTATATTTCGCGTGAACTGGCTGAGGCCAACGGTGCGCAACTCAAATATCAGGCTGTGCCACAGGGCAGTTTATTTTTAATTCAATTAAAAAGTGCCGTTTGACCTACAAAAGTTAACGCTTTTCATTTTTAAGTTTCATTTAAAACAAGGCATAATAGCGCATGACTCAAAAACACACCTGCCTCATTGTCGATGATGAATCTGATATTCGCGAATTACTCGTGATGACACTCGAGCGCATGGATATTGACACTTATAGCGCCAACGGTCTAGAAGAAGCAAAGACATTACTCTCGCAGCGCCCTTATTCGCTCTGCCTGACCGATATGCAAATGGGCGATGGCACCGGGCTTGAACTGGTGCAATATATCAATGAGTTTCATGCCGGCCTGCCCGTTGCGGTAATTACTGCGCATGCAAGTGCTGACAACGCCGTGGCTGCGCTCAAAGCAGGCGCGTTTGATTATTTAAGCAAACCGCTCTCACTTAAACAACTGCGCCCGGTCATTGAATTTGCACTCAAACTCACCCCACAGATCAGCCACGCACCTTCTGACACGCTAGAAATGATTGGCGATTCTGAGCCCATGACGCATGTGCGCCACATGATTGCGAAACTTTCACGTAGTCAGGCGCCTGTGTACATCAGTGGTGAATCAGGGAGCGGTAAAGAGCTTGCAGCTAAGCTCATTCATAAAAACAGCGCGCGAGCTGAAGGCGCTTTTATTGCGGTGAACTGCGGGGCGATTCCTGAAAATTTGATGGAAAGCGAATTTTTTGGTTATAAAAAAGGCGCGTTCACCGGTGCAAATCAAGATAAAGAAGGCATGTTTCAGGCAGCCAATGGCGGCACACTGTTTTTAGATGAAGTTGCAGATCTGCCACTGCCCATGCAAGTGAAATTGTTACGCGCCATTCAGGAAAAGAAAGTGCGTATGGTGGGCGGCACCGCTGAAGAAGCCGTAGATGTGCGCATTATCAGCGCCACACACAAAAACTTGGTCGAGATGATGGAAGCCGGTCAATTCAGGCAAGATTTATATTACCGCCTGAATGTGATTCAGCTCAAAATGCCCGCGTTGCGCGATCGGCCTGCGGATATTCCACAATTGGCGAATTTGTTGCTTGAAAAACTTTGCAAAAACCTGGGGGTTGATGCGCCAAAAATTGAACAAACCACGCAAGATTACATTTCAAACCTGGCTTTTCCGGGCAACGTGCGTGAGTTAGAAAATATGCTTGAACGTGCGCTGGCCATGTGTGACGGGCAGACCATCACCATTGATGACTTGATGCACCATGAAGAAGTCCGTATCGAGCGCAGAAAAGTGCCGCGTGATGAGTTTCATAAATTGCCTTCGACCAACCCGAATATCTCCCCTGACGTGAAGTTACCCGAGTATCTTGAAGAAGTGGAAAAACGCGCTATTTTGCAGGCGCTCGAAAAAACCAATCAAAACAAAACGGCAGCGGCAAAATTACTGGGGGTGAGCTTTCGTACCTTGCGTTACCGTTTGGTGAAATTGGGGCTTTCAAAAGAGGCTGAAACTGCGCTAGAAGATGAATTAGAAGCTGAAGAGTAAGCTGGTTTAGCCCGAACTTTTTAAATCAAAATTTAGGCTAAAAACTGCTTAAATTTTAAGCAAAATAGCGCCGAGAAAAAACTTATGCCCTGAGAGCCTTTGTTTATAAGGCTTTCAGGGCATCGAAAAAAGGTTGAGTTATAAATGCTATGATTTTAGCGAATGAATAACACCGCTAAACTACATTAAAACAATCGCCAAATACGTCAAGTAAAGTAGCCCGTTAAAGCCAATGTGCCAAACCCGCAAACCGCCTTCACGTGTTGCCATCACCCGTAACCAAATGGTAGCAATCATGGTAATCATCACCCCTGCCAGCACTTCTTTGCGTGGCTCCCAAGGCGTGAGCATAATACCGATGGCTGGCAATAAAGTGCCTTGAAACACCATCGCACCAGTAATATTACCGAACGCCAGCGTATCTTTGCCTTTGCGTATCCATAAAATGCTATTCACTTTTTCAGGCAACTCTGTGGCAATTGGGATAATCAATAATGATAGTAGCAAAGCCGAAATACCGAGGATAGTGGCGGCTTCTTCAACGCCGTGAATAAAGCCTTTGGCGCCCGCAAGCAACAAGGCCAGACCGAGCACCAGTTGCACAATGATGACGGCCATATTGTTCGGCAGGCCTAATTTGCATAAAAACATATCGCTATCGGCTTCGGTGGCGTGGCCGTCCTCAACCAAATCTTTGGATGCGCGCAGGGTGAGCATGACATACACAAAATAAATCATCACCATGCCGAAACCAAGCGCGTACCGCACCACGATGTGCTGATGCGGCACAAACATCGCCAAGGTTGCAAAGGCAAAAGCGGCAATAAAAAAATTTAAATCGCGCAGTAAGCCGGTTTTTTCGGGGCGAAGATGGCCAATTGACGTACGTCGCTTCCAAACCGAGGCCGCCATCAAAAAGATAGACAGTGTCGCTAACATGAGTGGCGCACCCAAAATAGCACCAACACCAATTTCTTCATTAACCGCAACGCTTGATGTACCCGCCAATAACGCCAATAGCGGCACCATGGTTTCTGGTAGTGCGGTACCTACGGCGGCAAACAGCGAACCCGTCACCCCTTCTGAAATGCCTAATTTTTCACCTAAATGCTCAAGTGCATTGGTAAACACTTCTGCTGCGATTAGAATTACAATGAGCATTAAAAATAATGTCGCGAAAACCATAGGTTGCCTTTAGCCCTGTTATTAACACGCGCATTTTACAGGAGTTTGCTAGAATTATCGCAACTATGCACCTTCAAGAATCTTCAGCCATTTCTATCAGCCAGGCAGGTTTTGCAAATCGTGGGGTTTATATCCCTTCCCCCAATTTTGATGTGCGGTCAAACCATGAAATATCGCTGATTGTCATTCACAATATCAGCCTGCCACCCCAGCAATATGGTAGTAATGGCATTATCGAGCTATTTACCAACCAGCTAAACCCGAATGAACACCCATACTATGCTGAAATCTATACGCAAAAAGTTTCTGCACATTTTTTGATTCGGCGTGATGGTCACCTCATTCAGTTTGTGTCTTGTTTGGCGCGCGCTTGGCACGCCGGTATATCAAATTGGCAAGGTCGGGAACGTTGTAACGATTTTTCGGTCGGAATCGAATTAGAAGGTTCTGACTTTGAACCGTTTGAAAACGTGCAGTACAATACACTGAATGAATTAATTGCAGCGCTCACGAAAATCTACCCCATACAGGCGATTGTCGGGCACTCTGATATTGCCCCTAATCGAAAAACGGACCCTGGCCCTTATTTTGATTGGTTAAAATTGCATCACCCAACTCAAAGTTAAAAAAATGAAAAATTACCGTACGTTTATCTTGTTGGCTGCAGTAACGATACTCGCTTCTTGCAATAAGCCTAAAACTGCCGAAGAAAAACCCGTGCGCAGCCCGCCCGTCATCACCACGTCGCAAGTTCTAACACAGACGCTTGCCATTACTGAAGAGGCTGTTGGCACTTTAGAAGGATTGGTGGATCCCACCGTGACTTCTGAAATTGCTGCACGTGTCATTAAAGTTGATGTGAGCGTTGGTCAAACCGTTAAAAAAGGCCAGCTGATTGCCCTGCTAGATGCCACCGATTCAGGCTTGGCACGCCAAGAAGCACAAGCCGAAGTGGCCAGAATTGAAGTGTTACTTGCCAATCAAGAGCGCACCGTGGCGCGCAACCAAGCGTTGGTAGATAAAAACTTTATTTCTAAAAATGCGCTGGATGATGCCACAGCCCAGCAAAACGCCCTAAAGCAGCAGCTGCAGGCGGCTAAAATTCGCGTGGCAAGCGCCAGTAGCAACAACGCGAAAACACGTATTTTTTCGCCTGCCGATGGCAAAGTAGAAAAGAAAATCGTGGACTCTGGCGAATATGTGCGGGCGGGCGACCCGATTGTGCAAATTATTGGCAACCAGAAATTACGCGCACATATTCCTTTCCCTGAAAATATCGCGGTCAAAATCAAACCTGGTCAGCCTATTAAATTGAGCACGCCGACTTCCGGTACCATCGTGAATACCGCGGTAAAAGAAATAAAACCGCTCATCATGGTGGATAATCGCTCGGTAGATGTGATTGCAGATGTAGATTACACACCAGGCTGGCAAGCAGGTGCGAGCATCAATGCAGAGCTAACCTTGAACCAAAAAGATGGTGTTTTGATGGTGCCAGAACAAAGCGTGGTACTGCGCCCAGCAGGTGAAGTGGTGTATGTCATTGAAAATAACACTGCGCATCAACGCATTATTCAAACGGGTGAACGCAAGTCTGGCATGGTGGAAGTGATTGATGGCCTTGAATTCGGCGCAAAAGTGGCGGTGGATGGTGCTGCGTATTTAACCGACAAGACGCCTGTTAAAATTTCTACCACAATCTCAACAGCTGGAAAAATTTAACGTGACGCTGCCAGAGCTATCGATTAAGCGCCACGTGCTTGCGTGGATGATTTCAGGTTTATTGGTGCTGTTTGGCCTGATTGCTTATGGCCGCATTGGCATTGACCGCATGCCCAATGTTGAGTTACCCGTCATTTCAGTCAGCACCACTTTGCGCGGCGCAAACCCTGAAATTATGGACACCAGCGTCACCAATTTAATAGAGTCAGCCGTCAACACCACACCCGGCATTGAACATATTCAATCCACTTCTTCGCCTGGTTTTTCAAACGTCACCATTACTTTTGCCTTAGAGAAAAATATTGATGTGGCGTTTAACGAGGTGCAGTCAAAGGTAAATCAAACCTTGCGCCGATTGCCCGATAACGCGGACCCGCCAGTTGTGCAAAAGCTGGAGACCAATGCGCAGCCCATCATGTGGCTGGCACTGCATGGCGACCGCACGGTGCAGCAATTAAATCTATACGCACAAAATGTCATTAAAAAGAAATTAGAAAACATCAACGGTGTGGGTGAAGTGCGTCTTGGCGGCAGACGTGACCGTACAATCCGTGTGAACTTAAATCCTGAGCGGATGGCGGCCTACAAAATTACCGCAAGCGACTTAACCACAGCATTTCAAAAAGAGCATATTCAATTGCCCGGTGGTTTTTTAGTGGGCAGCCATGCGGAACAACTCCTTAAATTGGATTTGGAATTTCATGACTTAACATCACTGGCTGACTTAGTGATTAGTTACAAAAGCGGCGCACCGATTCGGCTGAAAGATGTGGCCGAAATTGAAGATGGCCTTACGGATAACCGTCAAGTGGCACACTTTAATGGCAAACCTACCATTGGCTTGGGTATTGTCAAAATTTCTAACGCCAATACGGTGGCGATTATTGATGCCGTCAACAAAAAGTTAAATGAAGATATTCGCCCTAATCTGCCACCCGGACTAAGGCTGGACATTTCAACCAATGATGCTGATTTTATTCACGAAATGGTGCAAACACTGCAAGACCATTTAGTAGAAGGCACGCTGTTTGCAGCGCTGATCGTGCTGATTTTCATGCGCTCGTTCAGTTCCACGCTCATGATTTGCCTTGAAATTCCCGTCTCTCTTTTTGGCGCAATTGCGGTCATGTATTTTGCTGGCTACACTTTTAACAGCATGACCTTGCTCGCCCTATTACTACTCATCGGCATTGTGGTGGATGATGCCATTGTGGTGCGTGAAAGTATATTGCGCCATATGTCTGGCGAAATCGGCACAACCCTCCCGCTGGCAGATCAAAATAACCCGCAAGCGATTCGCCGCTTCCGCACGCAGGCCACCATAAACGGCAGCCGTGAAGTGGTGTTTGCGGTACTTGCTTCAACCGCCGCGCTGGTGTGTATTTTTGCCCCTGTGATTTTTATGGAAGGCATGATGGGTAAGTTTTTTAAATCTTTTGCCGTGGTCGTCACTTTTGGCGTGTTGGTGTCGCTTCTTGTTTCCCTTACATTAACACCCATGCTTTGCGCGCACTACCTGAAAGTACAACCCAAACAAAATAAAATCTATTTAAGCTTGGGGCGTTTTTTTAATCGCATGGATTTGGCTTATCACAAGCTTTTAATCGTGGTACTGAACCATCGCTGGCTGGTGCTTGTTGTGACACTGCTGGTGGTGTTATCGAGCGGCTACTTTTTGAAAAATCTCGATAAAGATTTTGTGCCTGAAATGGACGAAGGCCGTTTTATGGTCAATATTAAAACGCCGCTAGGTTCTAATCTCAATTACACGGAATCACGTCTGAAACTGATTGAAGACGCGTTAGCACCACACCGCGACCAAATTGCCAGTTATTTTGCGGCCATTGGCATGGGCAGCCAAGGCCAAGTCAATCAGGGCATGATGTTTGTCACACTCAAGCCCAAAGACATGCGCACCATGAAGCAGCAGGATATTATTAAATCGTTGCGCAAAAAATTTGATGCGATTCCTGGCGTGCGGGCCTCACCCAGCGCAATTTCCATAGTGCGCGGGCAACGTTCAGAAAAACTGCAATTCAATCTCACTGGCCCGAATCTTCAGCAAGTCGGTGCACTGTCACTCGCCATGCAAGAAAAACTCCATCAAATTCCTGGCATGGGTAAAGTAGACTTAGACATGCAGCTCGATTTACCGCAATATGTGATGCATGTAGATCGCGTACGCGCAGCGAGTTTGGGCATTACTTCCAGTGATATTGCGAATGCGATTACGGTATTTACCGGCGGATTGGACATTGCCGAATATAACGATGCGGTTAGCGATGGGCAACGCTATAAAATCAGACTCAAGGCCAAAGATAGTGATTTCAGCCAAATTGCCGATGTGAACAAAATTTATCTGCGCACAAAAAGTGGCGAACTTACACGGCTCGATTCCGTGGTGAGGTTTAAACAAGAATTGGGTGCGGCAGTCATTGGTCGATACGATTTGCAATACGCCGCTAACTTATACAGCAACCCGAGCATGCCGCTAGGAGAAGCGACGCAAAAAATTGAAGAGCTAGCCCAAAGCTTGCTACCTGCAGGTTACAGCATTGGCCTCACGGGCCAAGCCTTAGAAATGCAAAAAACTATTAAAAATACGGCATTTATTTTCATTCTGGCATTTGTGCTGCTCTATATGGTGCTAGCCAGCCAGTTCAACTCGTTTATACAACCGATGATTGTTATGCTCGCACAACCGTTGGCCATTATTGGCGGCTTATTTGCACTTTGGCTTACCAACCATTCGCTTAATATTTATTCAATGATTGGCCTGGTGCTGTTAATTGGCTTGGTCGCCAAAAATTCGATTCTGCTGGTTGATTTAACCAATCAGCTACGTGAAAAAGGCACGGGCATCAATGAAGCGCTTTTGGAGGCTTGTCCGGTGCGGTTGCGGCCAGTCATCATGACTTCACTCACGTTAATTCTAGCGTTATTTCCTGCCGCTCTGGGTTTAGGTGCAGGCGCAGAAACTAATGGGCCCCTCGCCATTGCCGTGATAGGTGGCATGCTTTCATCGACATTACTCACGCTGGTGGTGGTGCCTGCCGCATATTCTTTAGTCATGCATGGCATCGGACATCTGGAAGCAAGGTCAAATCGCCCCGTTATATTTAAGGCAGAATAAACATCCGTTTTTTGTTTATCCACCATTAAAAACACGCCTCAAATCTCCCGAGAAAATTTTATTGCCCTGGGAGCCTTTATTTACAAGGCTCCCAGGGCATCGAAAAAGGTTGCGTGCCAAAGTAGCATAAAAACATGATTTTTTCGTTAAATTTGAACGTGTCCAAAAGCTAAAATTTAACCCAAAATTTCCCCAATTTTGGAATATTTAATTCCAATGTTATTATTCTGCGAGCAGTTTGCAGTCAATACCACGGATGACCTCATCCATCACTCAACAATTTTAAAAATAACTGGCCTAGGTTATCTAAGGGATTAAACATGTCAAACAATAAGACACCCATCGTGTTTAAAGGTAGAACCAGCGACTATTTCGGCATTTGGATTGTTAACCTTTTACTCTCCATTTTTACGCTCGGTATTTATTCGGCTTGGGCAAAAGTACGCCGCAAAAAATATTTTTACAACAACACGCTGATTGATGGCGTTGGCTTTGATTACCATGCCAATCCGATTGCCATTTTAAAAGGCCGCATTATTGCCTTTATTTTATTTGTGCTCTACCAAGTGCTGGCGGCATTTAGCCCAATCGCGGCTGGGGTGCTGTTTGTCTTATTCTTAATCGCATTGCCTTGGATTGTGATTCGAGGCTTAATGTTTAACGCCCGCAATTCAAGCCACCGTGGCCTGCGCTTTGATTTTGATGGTAAATATGGTGAAGCCGCGTTGGTATTTATTGGCTATACATTATTATCTATTGTCACCTTAGGCCTTGCCATTCCATTTGTGGCGCAACGGACGAATAAATTTATTGTAGACCACCATAAATTTGGCACCAGCCATTTTAAAATGGAAGCCTTAGTCAGAGATTTTTACAAAATTTATCTCATCATCTTTCTTATTCCGCTCATTGGTATTCTGGCAGCTGTGGCGATTCCAGCGTATCAACAATATGTAAACAAAGCAAAACAAGCCCAGGTACAGCCGATTTCACAAAATCTTTATCAAGAAATCAATGCCGGTGGATTCGTTAAAGTAGCCAATACTGAAGCGGTTGAGATGGCCGCTGATTCTGCTGACGCGGAAGAAATAGCTTCGCAAGAAGCAATAGACGCGGAGGAAACAGAAGGTTACGCGCAAGACGCCTCTGAAGAAGCGCTGCTGAAAGACTTAACTCCTGATGAACGTGCCGAATACGACAAGTTAATGAAGGCGTTTGAAGGTGAAGCGACAGCTGAAAATGCTGAAGACTATTCCGATGGTGAGGCAACAACGCCTACGAAAAAAGACCCCGTCGCAGAGTACTTCACCAACCTTGCTACTACTTGGGGCGTCGCTGCAGCCATCATTATTGGCATTTCGGCCATGCTGCTTTACTTAGTTTTTATTTTCTCATTTATCGCTTATTTTAAATCGCGCATCCAAAACTTAGTGCTCAATAACACGACGCTTGACCATATCAGCTTTTCGAGTACGCAACGTATGCGCGACTTACTCTGGCTATATATTTCGAACGCGCTGGTGCTGATGTTCACGATGGGATTTGCCACGCCTTGGGCACAAATTCGGATGGCACGCTATCGCTTAGAGCATTTGATGCTTGTGGGTGAGCCTGATTTAGATAAATTTGTCGGCGAGAAAAAAGAATCTGCGCGCGCATTGGGTGAAGAAGTCGCAGACTTTTTTGATGTTGACTTGTCGTTTGGTTAATCCCCCGTAAATGTATGCAATTTGAGGCGGATTATTTTGATGGCATCAGCCCCCGCGCCAAGCGGGTGCTGGTGACCGTGCATGATGGGCATGCGCTTATCATCGCGCCGGTCCAATCTGCTGATATCGCTATCAATACCGTTGAAGCAAATCTGCAATATGCAATTAAAGCCTGTACCGTTCAGGCGCGCTTAGGTCAAGGTCGGCGGCTGATTGACTTGCCCGATGACACACGCCTTGAAACCGATTATCAGGACTTGGAAAATTGCCTGCCGAAAAAGCCAAGCAACTCTTTTTGGAAAGCATTACATTACACTGAATCGCACTTAGGTTTAGTGGCCCTCTCGGTGGTATTCATTGTTATTGCAGGTTATGCACTCTTAAAATATGGCGTGCCTGTAGCCGCAAAATATGCCGCCATGGCAACACCGCCAGCGATTGAAAAAGATTTAGGCAAGCAAACGCTCAATACCTTAGACCATGAAAAACTTGGCTACTTTGAGACCTCAAAACTGCCAAAAGCAAGGCAGGATGAAATCAAAGCCGCCCTCAATGTGCTGTGCAAAAAAACGCAAAACTGCCCAGAATACGATTTGCAATTTAGAAAAAGCCCAACAATCGGCGCCAATGCCTTTGCCCTGCCTGGCGGCTATTTGGTGATGACCGATGAACTGGTGGAACTTGCCAAAAATAACGATGAGATTACCGCTGTACTTGCCCACGAACTCGGTCACGTTAAGGGCCGCCATGCACTGCGCCAAACCTTACAAGGCACCGTGTCGGGCATTATTATTATCGCCATCACGGGCGATGCAAGTAGTGTGGCGGCAGGCCTGCCGGCGCTGATGATGAATATGAGTTATTCACGCGAATTAGAAACTGAAGCTGACAACTACTCATTGCAAGCACTTAAAACAGCGTGCATTCCAACCAAATCATTTGCAACTTTATTGCTTAGATTGGTGAGTAGCCACGGCGGCGGTGACGCAATCCCTGAAATGGTGTCTTCTCACCCCGATACTAAAGCGCGTATCAAACCCTTTTTACAAGAGCAGCCAACCTGCATTTAAGGGTTAAGTCCTTGCATGTGCCGTGTTGACTCCCATTAAGTCACTTTAACCAGCTGTACTAATTTTAGCCCTGCCACTTTCGGCTGCCACATTTCTGCATTCACCGGAAAATCCTCAACAACACCTGTACGTTGATAGCCGCGCCTTTGATAAAAATCAATCAGTGCGTGGCGTTGTGATATCACATGCATTACAAATCGGTTTGAATTAAAGTGTTGTTTAGCGTAGTCCTCAGCGTAAGTAAGTAGTTGCTTACCAATACCGCTATCTTGCAGATTGGGGCGCACTACAAACATGCCAACATGTACCATGTTGTGCTGATGCTCCAAGCAAACCGAGCCTACGATTGCTTTATCTTGTAGGCACAAAATGAAGATTGAATGGTGGTTTTTGATGATATCCGTGACTTGCTCGGTTGTCGTTCGCAAGCCGTCCAGCAGGTCTGCCTCAGTGGTCCAGCCTTGCCTGCTCACCTCACCGCGATAAGCCATATTGACGAGCGCTGAAATTTGCGCCGCATCTGCAAGCATCGCTAGTCGAAATGAGCGCGCTGACATTGTCTAAGCTATTGAGATTGATTCACTAATTTCTGCACCACAAGACTGCCCACCATATCGCCTTCTACATTCACCGTTGTGCGTAGCGTGTCGAGCAGTCGGTCAATGGGCAATAAAATCGCAATCGCTTCGGCTGGCAAGCCCACCGATTGCAGCACCATCACCATCGTCACCATACCTGCACTGGGAATGCCCGGTGCGCCCATCGCTGCAATCATGGCCGTCATAAAGACAATCAGCTGCTGCACAAAACTGAGCTCAATGCCAACCAAGTTCGCAATAAATAGCGCGGCAACGGCCTCATAGAGTGCAGTGCCATCCATGTTAATCGTCGCCCCGAGTGGCAATACAAATCCTGCTATTTCAGGTTTTACATGCAAGTGTTGCGTGGCATTGCGCATGGTAATGGGCAATGTGGCCGCACTTGAGCTAGTGGCAAATGCCGTGATGAGCGCCTCGCGTGCGCCGCGCCAAAACCACAAAGGCGTTTTTTTGGTAATAATGTACAGCACCAAGGGCAAGACAACCACGCCATGCACCAATAATGTGCCAATCACCACCGCAACAAACTTCGCCAATGTTGCAAGCATGGCGACATCCTGCGCTGCCACAAGCTTGATGAGCAACGCCATTATGCCCAAAGGCGCTAGCTGCATCACCCAGCCAACTATGCGCATGGTGATGTCTAACACCTCTTGCAGCACCCGCAAAGTGGTGGTGTAACGCTCACCGCCCATCACCAGCGCCACACCTAGAATAAGCGCAAAGACGACTACCGCAATCACATTCCCTTGTGCCAGTGCGCTGAACGGATTAACAAACAAACCATGTAAAAACTGCGCAAAAAATTCAGGTAGCGGCAATTGCTTTGCCTCAAAATTTTGCATGGCATCTTGAAACATGGCGATATGCAAGCCACTGCCAGGCTTAAAAAAATTAGCCGAAAATAACGCGAGCGCGATGGCGAGCATCATCGTAAGCACAAAGTAAATCAGCGTGGTCTGCCAAACGCGTTGCATTTGCTGATGTTGCCGCAAGTTGGCAATGCCTACCGTAATTGAACAAAAAACCAGCGGAATCAAAATCATTTTCAGCAAATCAATAAAAAGCGTGCCGACCAAACCCGATAAATAAAGCCCCGTTTTTACACCCGCACTTTCAAGACCTAAGCGCTGGAAGGACAAGCCCAGCACAATTCCCAAAATCGCGCCTAACAATATTTGAATATTTAAACTTGGAAGCTTCATGCCGTGCACCTTTTAACGCGTTTTGAAGAGATAAAAAAAACTATTTTTAGTGGCAAAAAACATGCGAGAAAAATTTAATGCCCTGCAAGCCTTTATTTACAGGGCTTGCAGGGCATGTGAAAAGGTTACATTAAAAATCCGGCATTTTCTAATCATTTTCAATCGAATCTTTAGCTACTTTTTTTACCTTTACTTTTTTTGCCGGCGCATCTTCAGGCAACGATTGATTTTCTATTTTTGCAGCTAAATTCGTCGCCGCTTTTTCAAACACTGCGGCAAAAAAACCATCGGTATGATGCAAATGCGGCAGTAGTTTTAAGTAGTTACCTGTATCCAAATCAATTTGCTGACCACGCAAAATTTCAGCCGCGTTCAATAATTTAAAATCTGGATGTGTCGCTAAAAACTGCTCGGCGATATTTTCATTTTCATCGTTGAGTAAACTGCAGGTGGAATAAATCAAGCGCCCGCCCGCTTTTACCAGTTTGGCAGCGCGCGCTAAAATGGCCGCCTGCTTTTGCGTGAGTTCGGCTAGATCTTCTGGTGTTTGGCGCCACTTAAGGTCTGGATTGCGACGCAGTGTGCCTAGCCCGGTGCAAGGCGCATCCACCAATACCCGATCAAATTTACCGTTGAGTCGTTTGAGTTTTGGGTCGTTTTCACTGCTGATTCTTTGCGCCGTCAAATTGCTTAATCCTGAACGCTTCAGACGTTGGCCCAAGCTATGCAAACGCTTTTCAGAGACATCAAACGCATACATGCGGCCAGTATTGCGCATAATGGCGCCCATCGCCAAGGTTTTGCCTCCCGCACCCGCACAAAAATCAGCCACCATCATGCCGCGTTTGGGCGCAACTAAAAATGCCAGAATTTGACTGCCTTCGTCCTGCACTTCAATATGACCTTCGGTGAACAAAACATGGCGGCCAATATTCAAGCGTAGCGGCATACGTAGCCCAGTTGACGAATACGGTGTTTTGGCAATATTTCCCTCGCCTGTGGCGGCTTCCGCAGCAAATTTAGCCATCACTTCATCGCGCGTTGCTTTTATCGTGTTCACCCGCAAATCAAGCGTGGCAGACTCATGCATGCTGCGTGCAACGGTGAGCGCTTCTACCTCACCATATTGTGCAACGAGCTTATCCCACAGCCAGTCACGCACATCCGCTTGCACGGCCAATGGTAAATTTTCAGTCGATTTCGCTTTAATTGCTTTTGCCCATTCCAGCTGTTGCTCATTGAGCATGGGTTCCATTTTTTGGATGCTCATACCTTGAATGCGTAACATCCAAGCCAAAATGAGTTTACGTGCATCATCTGAGTCATTTTCGTCATTTGCAGTGACAGTGCTTAAAAACCGCAGGCGGCGCAATACGCCGTAAACGCTTTCTGCCACAAAGGCACGTTCTTTTGTACCTAAATCACGATTATTGCGAAAAAACTCACTGAGCTTTGCATCTGCCGGGCTATTAAATTCGAGGATGTTCGAAAGCATTACAGCCGCTTGCCGTATTAAATTGGGGGTCATGGGGTATCTCTATATTCTTGATTAGGTTTGCAGCTTTTTAATACGCTGCTTATTCAGTTTTAAGGGCTTTAACCAGCAGCACATACACTTTGCCGTCTTTTTCTGTCTCACGTATTTTAACAGGTACGTACTGATAATCTAAGGCCAACCATAATTCAGTCGTTTTTTCTTTCTCAGCCGAGGATCTCAGTAAATGAACCGTGTTCATTTCACCCATTTTAGTTGAAATGACTTCTTCACCTTCAAAACTATAGTCATACAGACTTACTTTTTTGCCATTGGTGATATTTAACTGCATGCTTTGCAAGGGCGGTACAAACATAAACTGAAACATAAAACTCAGTAAATCTTGTGTGCCATCCGCCAGTATTTTAGCTTGGCTACCTTTGGCACTGTGCAAATTGAGCTGGTGCGATTCCCAATCAAAATCTGCCGAAAATGTCTTATTTTGTTTGTTGCCAAACTGATATAAGTAATGCCTCGGCTTTAGGCCTGCCTGGCCAACATCGCCAGCACTCGTCTGCAATAAATCGGGAATAACCAGCGCGGCTAAGCCACGCGCCTTGATTAAGCTTTTAAGCTGATAAGTTTGATCAGTGGTTGATCGTTCAAAGGCCATACTTGCACCGCCCGCCGGGCTTTGACTTAACAAAGGCTCAGGTTCTGTGTACACATCAAACTCTGCCTCAACCTTTTGATATGCGTTCAAATTGACTTCGATTGTATTTTCTTCACTCGGCGCGTCATTCGCAGTTTCGATTTGCTCTTGTTGAGCGGTTTGTACTATTTCTTCAGGTGCGGCTAACTCAGGACTAACCTCCTCAGTTGTCACTAAACCAGCGGCTGGTTCGTTTTCAATCAGTGAATTCTCCACCACAGAATTTTCTTGGGGCTGCGCTTCAATGGGCGAGGGCGTAGGCTTAACCGCATTTTTTTCTTTAACAATTTTCGGTTTTATTTGCGGCTTTGGTATTTCAAGCTTTTCTGGTGTTGGTTGAGAAACAGCTTCTGGCGGGGGTGATGGTTGAGGTGCAAGCAAGGTTGCAACAATCACATGTGGCTTTTCTGCGAGTGGGGGTAAATTGAAATAAAGCTGACCTATCAGAAAAAAATGCAGCAACAACGATAACCCAAGGGCAAATACAAACCGCCTAAAGCTTGCATCGCCTAATAATCCCGTCAATCGTATAATAAATGCATTATTCCACATGGAGTTTCGTTAAGGTTTGCTCTAACCTCGCACCATGCTCATCCACCATTAAAAAGCGCAAAAGCAGATAATGCTGGTCTGCCGCCAGCCAAAGTTCTTTGGTTTCCACTTGGTTTTTATCGGTATTTTTGGGTGCCAAATGCACGGCTTTGTAAGATTTACCTGCCACATTGAGCATGCTGGAGGCTTCATCATTGCGATATTCATAGGTATTGAGTTTCTTACCAGTGGTGAGCTTTACTATGACGTCTTTTGCTAACGGCTTGGGCAAGTACATAAACTGGTAGGCAAAACTGGCTAAATCTTGCGTACCTGGAGTGAGCGGTGCCTCGCGCGACTCGCCTTTTACTTGCATGCGCAAGGTGTTTTTTGGCCAATCAAAATCGGCAAATAATGCTTTTTTTGGATTTTTACCTTGGTGTAATTCAAAATGGATTGGTTTTAAACCAGTGCGCGTCACTTTGCCGGTACTGACCAACTTGCGTACCCCCAATAAAGCGTAAACGCCTATGCCTTTGGTTTCACTTTCCACTGTGTAGGTATTGCCCGTGACCACAAACGTTTCTCGTACATCAGCAAACGCCATACCATCTTTGGTAACGCTATATTCCGCTTGTATGCGCTTGGGTAAGCCGGCAGCAAGTGATGTGCCCGAAAAAGAAAAAATCAAGCCGACCAATATCAATGCACGCATCATGTAAACCACTAGCAGTCCTTAAAATGTCGCGTTAAAAATTCAGACGCCAGCACTTAACGTATGAAATCCATGTTTCGAATACATTTATATCGCCATGTTAAACCACAACCGTAGGTGCTTCGCCTTCCGCCTGTGCGCGAATTTTACCAATTTCAAATACGGTTTCACCCGCGGTTTCTAATAGCGCCTTGGCTTGCGCCACGTGTGCTTTATCTAGCACAATCGCCATGCCAATACCGCAGTTAAAGGTTTTATAGAGTTCACTTGGCACAATATTGCCCTGTGCCTGCAGCCATTGGAATAGCGGTGGCAACTGCCAGCTTGTTGCGCTAATTTCAGCGGTTAAACCCGCTGGCAACACACGCGGAATGTTTTCAGTAATACCGCCACCTGTAATATGCGCCATGCCTTTTACCGGCAATGCCTCAATGAGCTTTAAAATTGATTTCACATAAATGCGCGTCGGTGCCATGACGACATCTTTGAACTTTCTACCATGAAAATCTGACTCAAAGTCCACGCCTGACTTATCAATCAATTTACGAATCAATGAGTAGCCATTTGAATGCGCCCCGCTGGAAGCCAATCCCAGCACGACATCACCTGCCGCAATCATTGTGCCATCAATAATATTGGCCTTATCAACACAGCCTACTGCAAAACCTGCCAAATCGTATTCGCCCGCCGGATACATGCCTGGCATTTCAGCAGTTTCACCACCCACCAACGCACAACCAGATTGCTCACAGCCTTCAGCAATACCTTTAATGACTTGCGCCGCGACGCCGACTTCTAACTTGCCACAAGCAAAGTAATCTAAGAAAAACAACGGCTCTGCGCCTTGCACCAGAATATCATTCACACTCATGGCGACTAAATCAATGCCGACGGTATCGTGCTTATTGAGTTCAAAAGCGAGTTTTAGCTTGGTCCCTACACCATCGGTGCCCGATACTAAAATAGGCTCCTTAAATTTTTTAGGCATGGCAAACAGTGAACCAAAACCGCCAATGCCACCCAACACCTCAGGGCGCATCGTACGCTTTGCAAATGGTTTAATCTGCTCTACGAGCGCATCGCCCGCTTCTATATCTACGCCAGCATCACGGTAGCTAATAGAGGTGTTTTCTGAATTATTTGCGCTCAAGAGAGTTCTCGCTTTCTACAAAAGAGGTGTTCTATCGTTATAATGCCATTTTAACTGAAATGCTGGTTTAACCGAAATTTTAGCTAGCCAAATTTGTTAGCTAAAAAATGTGAGCAAAACATATGGAAAAGCGCAACCCGATAATCTGGTGGCTGGCAGGATTACTCATTTGTGGCCTGATTTATCTATTAAGCCCGATACTCACGCCATTCTTAATTGCAGCTATTTTGGCCTACATTGCCAATCCGCTCGTCAATAAAATCGATGCATTCCAATTTAAAAATATAAGCCCCAGCCGTACGGTCGCGAGCCTCTTGGTGATGGCATTGCTATTGGCCGTTATTTTGTTGATTTTATTGATTGTGGTGCCATTAATTCAAAAAGAGGTCGTGCTGCTCTTGCAAAAGCTACCGGCCTATTTCAATACGGCTAAAAGCAGTTTAGAGCCTTGGCTACAAAAAAACTTTGGTATAGGCATTGACATTGATTTTGCACAAATTCAGCAAATTCTCACCGAGAACTGGAAAACAGCAGGTAACTTTGCTAAAAATATCGCGCAGACGTTAAGCACCAAAGGCTTAGTCTTTATTGGCTGGCTGGCAAATATGGTGCTCATTCCGCTCGTCTTGTTCTATTTATTGGTGGATTGGAATATTCTCGTCAATAAAGTTGGCCAATTGATTCCTCGAAAATACATTGCTAAAACGCAAGAAATTACCCTTGAAATTGATGCGGTGTTGGCCGAATTCTTACGTGGTCAACTGTCAGTCATGGTGTTAATGAGCTTGTTTTATTCTGCAGGGTTATGGCTGGCAGGCCTTGAAGTGGCCGTGCCCATCGGTATTTTATCTGGCCTGCTTGGTTTTATCCCCTATTTGGGCTTTGGGCTTGGCTTGATTCTTGGCGTATTGTCTGCCCTACTGCAATTTGGCAACATCACCGATATTATTCCTGTGCTCGTTGTGTTTGGCTTGGGTCAAATCGTCGAGAGCATGGTGCTGACCCCCTATCTGGTGGGGGATCGCATCGGACTGCACCCGCTGGTGGTGATTTTTGCCTTAATGGCCGGCGGTCAACTCTTTGGCTTTGCCGGTGTTTTGCTGGCGCTACCTGTTTCAGCTGCGCTTGCGGTTGGCTTTAGACATGCCAAGCAAACTTACCTTGCCAGCCAATTTTATACCGGATAATGGCGTTTGAAACAGCTACTTTTAGACATTCAGCCACTTGCACCGCCAACACTTGAAAATTTTATCATTGGCAAAAACGCTGAAGCTTTACACAGCCTCAACAACGCGCTAAACCAGCAGGCAGATACCCGGTTTATTTACCTTTGGGGCAGACAAGGCAGTGGCAAGAGCCATCTGCTCGAAGCCTGCAAACAAGTTGCAACCAAGCAGAACTTGCCTTTGAGCGTAATGGATAATGTACACACGCTCGATGAGCAAGCGCAAATCGCCCTGTTTGACCACTTTAACCAGCTACGTGCTGGGAATGGCATTTTAGTCACGGCAGGCAACGCTGCGCCAACGCAAATGGGCTTGCGTGATGACCTTGCAACACGGCTAGCGTGGGGCTTGGTGTATCAGTTGCACCCACTTACCGATGAAGAAAAAGCACAGGCACTCAAAACCCATGCAAATGAACGGGGCATGAAACTACCTGATGAAGTGGTAGATTATTGCTTGCGCTACCTGCGCCGTGATTTACCCACATTGATGGCGGTATTAGATGCTTTAGATGTATGGTCGCTCACAGAAAAAAAACCTGTGACGGTACCGATGTTAAAAAAATTACTACAATTGAACTTAGAAATTTAAGCTCCATTATTATTTAAATTGATAGATAAACACTATCCACGAGGTAAACCATGCAACACCATGCTGAGATTGTTTTATGCTACGCATAACGGAAATCAAACTCCCCATTGAATTAGCTGATACGCTCATCCATCAGGGTGACCAAATCAAGGCTGCGTTATTGAAGCGTCTCGAAATTTCTGAAAATGAACTGATAAGCTTCAGTATTTTTAAGCGCGGTGTAGATGCACGAAAATCGCACGCGATTTTGTATGTGTACAGCTTGGATGTTGAAGTGAAGAACGAGGCGAAACTACTCGCTAAGTTTAAAAAAGACCCGCACATTAAGCCTGCGCCTGATACAGCGTATAAGTTTGTGGCGATAGCGTCCACACCTTCCGTTGACCCTAAGCTTGTCGAAGGGTTAAGTGGTTCGACAGGCGCACCGCGAACGGAATCTAAAAGGCCTGTGGTGGTGGGTTTTGGCCCTGCGGGCATTTTTGCGGCACTTATTTTAGCCCAATCTGGCTTTAGGCCGATTGTGTTAGAGCGCGGCAAAGCCGTACGCGAGCGCACGCAAGATACTTGGGGCTTATGGCGTAAACATCAGCTCAACCCTGAATCGAACGTGCAATTCGGTGAGGGTGGTGCCGGCACATTTTCTGATGGCAAACTGTATAGCCAAATCAAAGACCCCAAACATTACGGCCGCAAAGTGATACAAGAGTTTATTAAAGCTGGCGCACCTGAAGAAATCATGTACGTAAGCCATCCGCATATCGGTACGTTCAGGCTTGTGGGAATGGTGGAGGAAATGCGTAAAAGCATCATCGCACTAGGCGGCGAGATCCGCTTTCAGTCAAAAGTTGAAGATATAGAAATAGCACAAGGTGAAGTGCAAGGCGTCGTGCTGCAATCTGGCGAACGGATTGCGACGAATCATTTAGTGTTAGCGGTAGGCCATAGTGCGCGGGACACTTTTGAGATGGTGCATCGCAAAGGCATTTATGTGGAAGCCAAACCTTTTTCAATCGGTTTTCGTATTGAGCACCCTCAATCACTCATTGATCAAGCGCGCTATGGTAAAAGCTATAGCGATGATTTGCTCACAAAACTGGGCGCGGCCGATTATAAACTGGTGCATCACGCAACAAATGGTCGTTCTGTGTATAGTTTTTGCATGTGCCCGGGGGGCACGGTGGTGGCGGCGGCTTCTGAACCCAACCGCGTGGTGACCAACGGCATGAGCCAATACTCACGTAACGAACGCAATGCCAACGCAGGGATTGTGGTGGGTATTACACCTGAAGTGGATTTTCCTGACCACCCGCTCGCAGGCATGGCGCTACAACGCCAGTTAGAAGGCCAAGCTTTTGTGCTGGGCGGCAGCAATTACAACGCGCCTGCACAGCGTATTGGCGACTTTTTAGCCAATGTTCCTTCAACAAAATTGGGGGAGGTCGTTCCTTCTTACACGCCAGGGGTGCAACTCACTAACTTAGACACGGCGTTACCTGAATACGCCATTAGTGCGATTCGTGAGGCGATTCCCGCCTTTGCAAAGCAAGTAAAAGGCTTTGATTTACCTGATGGTATTCTCACAGGGGTTGAAACACGCACATCTTCACCCATTCGCATCAAGCGCGATGATGACACCCTGCAAAGCATCAACACCAAAGGCTTGTATCCCTGCGGGGAAGGCGCAGGTTATGCGGGCGGAATATTGTCTGCCGGTGTTGATGGCATTAAAGTAGCAGAAGCAGTTGCCATACATATAGTGAATAAAGGATAAATCATGTTGTTTCGTATCATCTGGCTAGGGTTATTGCTGTTAACTTCTTACGCCTCAGTCGCACATGCCACACCCGCACAGCAACTTATTGATGCGCAGTTAGAAGCACACCCCGATAAAAGTGGCATTTATGTGTTGGATAAAGGCGAAGAAGCATTACTCGCGCGTGCCTGGCTGGCAGACCACTCGCAAAAAACCATTGAAGTGCAGTATTTTATTTGGAGCACGGACAATATCGGCATTTTGGCATCTGAAGCCTTATTACGCGCCGCTGAAAGAGGCGTGCAAGTACGTGTGATTGTGGATGATTTATTGGTGGATGCACCAGATAAATCATTACTCGCCCTCGCCAAGCATCCGAATATTGAGATTCGCATCTACAACCCGCAGCATTCTGTTGGCACGCCTTTTCACAAACGATTGCTGAACATGGCGGTTAATTTTCGCGGATTTAACCAGCGCATGCACGACAAAACCTTTATTGTCGATGGCAAACTCGCCATTACCGGCGGGCGCAACATGGCGGCCGAATATTTTGATTACAATCAACAATATAACTTTAGAGACCGCGATGCACTTTTGCTGGGCGCAGTCGTGCAGAACATGGAGGCAAGCTTTAACCAGTTTTGGGCAAGTCCGTTGAGCGCACCGGTTGAAGCGCTTTATGACGGCTTAGGTATTATTCAAAAGCACGTGTCAGTGAAAGATGCAGAAATCCAAAAAATTTACGCAAACTTACATGCCTACGCTGAAAACCCAGAAAACTTTTCACCTGAAAACCGCAAAGCCATTTTAGAAACGCCGCAAGCTTTTTTAAAGCTCGCTGAACAAATTGTCTGGACGGATATTGAGTTTATCAGCGACACGCCGGGTAAAAATAAACAAAAATTCCTGTTGGGTGGCGGTGGCAAAACAACTGAAAAACTCGCACAACTCGTTGAAAATGCACAGCAACAAATTGTGATTCAATCGCCTTATTTGGTCATGTCAGCCGCTGCTAAAAAGCTCTTCAAAAAGGCCATTCAGCGTGGCGTAAAAGTGCGCATCAATACGAACTCACTTGCCTCAACAGACAACATTCAGGCGTTTAGCGGTTACCGAAATCAGCGCGATATTCTCACCAAAATGGGCGTTGAAATTTTTGAATACAAACCATACCCGCAAGTTAAACAGCATCTTTTACGCGAGGCGTTAGCTGCCAATGAAAAGCCGCCGGTCTTTGCCATCCACGCAAAAACGATGGTGGTGGATGGTGAAACAGTTTATATCGGCACCTTTAATTTTGACCCGCGCTCGCAGAATCTCAACACCGAAGTAGGTGTGATTGTGCGCGATACGGCACTTGCGAGCCTTGTGCAAAATGCGATTGAAACCGATATGCACCCGGAAAATAGCTGGAATGCCGCCGAAGACAAACCGGATCAATTTGCTTCATCCGCCAAACGAAAACATGTGATTTTTTACCAGTTAACGCCTATCAAACCATTGCTTTAATTTGCTTAAAATTTAAGCAAATTAAACGCTATTTTCCACTCAACCTTTTTTGATGCTCTGCAAGCCTTTATTTATAAGGCCCGCAGAGCATTATTTTTTTCTCGATGCTTTTTTTAGGCTTGTCTAAAACGTCTTACCAGCAAATTAACGTGAACTATTGCACTTAAGCGCGCATCGAAGCGCTATACTGTTCTTCGCAGTTCTAGGTGGATTTTTCGCGTTTGGAAACCTTGCAATTCATTTCTTTTAAAGGAGAACATCATGAAAGCTAATGTGGGTGGAATCGACAAAATTTTACGGATTGTAATTGGTGCTGCACTCATTGCCTGGGTGCTATTGGCCAATGGCCCTGTTTGGGCTTGGATTGGTGTGGTGCCGCTGGCAACAGGTTTATTCAATTTCTGCGGGCTGTACGCGTTGCTGGGTATTAATACTTGTCAAGTAAAGTAATACCGTTGCATGCGGTACACAGCGCACCGCATGCAATTCTGCATTCAATATCAATTAGCTACGTATCATGTAATCAAATGCGCCAAGCGCCGCTTTTGCGCCCTCGCCCATGGCAATAATAATTTGCTTGTAGGGTGTAGTGGTTACGTCTCCCGCAGCAAATACCCCAGGCAGCGAAGTCGCGTTATGGCCGTTGATTTCTATCTCGTTAAATTTACTGAGTTTTATCGCGCCTTTTAACCAATCGGTATTCGGAATTAGACCAATTTGTACAAACACGCCATCTAAGGCTAAATGTTTTGATTCACCCGTCACGCGATCGGTGTAAGTCAGGCCGTTCATCTTGTGGCCGTCACCGGTAATTTCCGTGGTTTGTGCGCTTGTCACAATGGTGACATTACTGAGCGTGCGCAGTTTTTTCTGCAAAACAGCATCCGCTTTCAGTTCGGTATCAAATTGTAAGAGCGTCACATGCCCGACAAAATTGGCCAAATCGATAGCAGCCTCAACCCCGGAGTTGCCACCGCCCACTACCGCCACGGGTTTGCCTTTGAATAGTGGCCCATCACAGTGCGGACAGTAAGCCACGCCTTTGCCACGGTATTCTTTTTCACCGGGGACATTAAGTTCGCGCCAGCGTGCACCGGTGGCTAAAATCACGGTTTTACTTTTAAGCGTTGCGCCACTTTCTAGCTTTAATTCAATCAAGTCTTTATTTTTGTTACCTTCTTTACCCGGTTCGGTAATCGCTACCACACGTTGCAAATTCATAATTTCGACGTCATAACTTTTTACGTGTTCTTCAAGGGCCATCACCAATTTTGGTCCGTCAGTTTCTTTTACGGAAATAAAGTTTTCAATCGCGAGCGTATCCATCACTTGCCCGCCAAAGCGCTCGGCAACAATCCCCGTGCGAAAACCTTTACGTGCCGCATAAATGGAGGCCGATGCCCCCGCCGGGCCGCCACCGACCACCAGCACATCATAAGGGGCCAAAGCATCCAGCTTTTTGGCCTCACGCGCAACAGCGCCGCTATCAATTTTTAGCAGAATCTCATCGAGCTCCATGCGTCCGGCGCCAAAAATCGCGCCATTTAAATAGGTCGTCGGTACCGACATGATTTCTTTGGCCGCCACTTCGTCTTGATACAGCGCCCCATCTATCATCACGTGGGTGATGTTAGGGTTAATAACAGCCATCATATTCATGGCCTGCACCACATCCGGGCAATTATGGCAACTTAGTGAAATATAAGTTTCAAAATGGAAACTGCCTTCAATTGCGGCAATTTGCGCGATTTTTTCAGCTTCCAGTTTCATGGGGTGACCGCCGGTGTGTAACAACGCCAGCACTAAAGAGGTAAATTCATGGCCCATCGGAATTCCCGCAAAACGTATACCAATCGCTTTTTGCGCTTGACTATGACGCGCATCGCGCTTTACCGCAAATGAGGGTTTACGTGCATCGTCTTCCATCACAAGGGTAATTTTGTCAGACATCCCAGCAATTTCTTCTAATAGCGTATGCATCTCTTTTGATGCCGGTGTATCGTCCAGCGAAGCTGCCAGCACGATAGGCTCGCGCAGCATTTCTAAATAGGTTTGCAATTGGGTTTTAATGCCAGTTTCTAATGCCATGATTGCTCTCTTTACTTTTTTTGTCATTTTGCGGGCTAAAATTTAGCCCTACTTTATTGAAAATAAAAGGCATTATCTTTTGAATAATGCCTTTGTTATTTAACTGCGCGACAAGATGTTTGCTCGGTCGCGCTAATTTTCTTTGCCTAAGGCAAAAATAAAACTTTAAATCCTTAAATTTTGCCGACTAAATCAAGAGAAGGGGTTATTGTTTTAGCGCCTTCTTGCCATTTTGCTGGGCAAACTTGGCCTGGGTGGCTTGCTGTGAATTGCGCAGCTTTTAATTTGCGTAATGTTTCTTTGACATCACGCGCGATTTCGTTGCTATGAATTTCAACCGTTTTAATCACGCCTTCTGGGTTAATTACAAAAGTGCCACGTAGCGCTAGACCTTCTTCGTCAATATGCACGTCAAAGGCACGTGTCAGTTGATGGGTTGGGTCGCCAACGAGTGGGAATTTCGCTTTACCTACTGCAGGTGAAGTTTCGTGCCAAACTTTATGTGAGAAGTGCGTGTCGGTTGTGACAATATACACTTCAGCACCTGCTTTTTGAAATTCTGCATAATGATCTGCCGCATCCTCAACTTCTGTTGGGCAATTAAAGGTAAATGCAGCTGGCATAAAAATCACTACAGACCATTTGCCTTTAAATGCTGCATCAGTTACTTCAACAAATTTACCGTTATGAAAAGCCTGCGCTCTAAATGGTTGAACTTCTGTATTAATCAATGACATTGTGTTTTTCCTTTTATAAAAAAGTGGTGTTAAAAATAGTTAAACGACTGCTTAAAACTAAATACTAAATTGAAGTTGCATATTCTAAATACTAAATTAACATAAATCCAATATATCATTTTTATTGAAATGATTAAATTTATTTATCAAAAAAAAGATTGCTCACAGTGCTTTTAAGCTACTTGTGTTTTAATCACTTTTTAGCCTTTTTTATCTTTGCCCTGCATGCGCTGTAGCTCTTTTAAACGCGCCTCTACAATGGAATGCTGGTAAAAATCACCATCTTTGGCGCGGACCGCGAGTTCCATTTGCTCGATGGCGCGCTTTAAGTCATATTTTCTGAAATATGCTTCACCCTGCGCCTGATGGCTTAATAACATTTTATTCTGAATGATGTAGGCTTTAGCAAGCACTTCATAAAACTGCGCGTCTTTTGGGTAAAGTCTTTGTTTTTCTTTCACGAGTTGAATGGCACTGTCAGCCTGCTTGAGTGCCAAAAAGTGATCTGCGTAACCATACAACAGCGCACGATTATCTGGGTATATTTTCAATGCAGCAGCGTATTGCTGACCTGCAAGTGGTGCATTATTTTTTGCCACCTGCAAGCGCGCACTTAAATTTTCAATCATGGCATTTTGCGGTGCATTCTTTTTAAGCCAAGCCACTTCTTTTTCAGCCTGCGTGAGGGCGTTTTTGCGCAGATAAGCAACGGCTAACCCATAATGCTCGACCGCCTCGTTGGCGGTGCGATGTTCACGAATATTTTGCTCAAATACTGCAATATTGGTTTCTACCGCACCATTTTGCGCTTGCAGTTTTGCTTTTACATATTGAAATTCGGCGCTATCTGGCACTTGTCGGTAAGGCATTTGCTCTACACGGTTGGCCACATCGGCAATACGCTCACCAGTGAGCGGGTGTGTGCGTAAAAAACTGGGCGCCCCACCTTCTGAAAAACGTGAGCCATGTTGTAATGTTTTAAAAAATGCCGGCATGCCGCGCACATCAAACCCTGCATTGCTGATAATTTGCAAACCAACACGATCGGCTTCGCGTTCGTGCTCGCGGGTGTAATCTAACTGATTTTGCACCCCGACGGCCGAGGCGGTGGTCATGGCACCGCTTGCCAATTCCGGGTTGGCCCGTGCCACCAGCAAGGCCAAGGCAAAGCCCGCAATATTTTTAATGGTGTCATATTTTTGCGATGCCACCATTCGCGCCAGATGGCGTTGCGTCACATGGCCAATCTCATGACCCAATACACTGGCAAGCTCAGATTCACTATTGGCCGCCAAAAATAACCCTGTGTGCACGCCAATAACACCGCCCGGCATGGCAAATGCGTTAATGGAGGTGTCATTGACCACGAAAAAATTGAATTTCTGTTGTTTATCTGTGCTGGCGGCGGCAAGTCTGTTGCCAAGTGCATTGAGGTAATCAATCACTTCCACATCTTGCACCACTTCATCACTCACCGAAACCTCGCGCATAATTTGCTCGCCAATGCGCTGTTCATCCAATGGAGTGAAGACGGTTTGCGATACATCGCCCAAATCAGGCAGGCTGGTATCGAAATTGGTTGATTTTGAATAAGGATTACCTGTCAGAGTTGATTCTGCCATGACAGGCAAGCCATTTGCCGCAAGTAATGTTGCAATTACAATCGATTTTAATTTCATTGTTGCTATGATAATGACTTCTAACCAAAAGTTGCACAGATTGAGACTATTATATGCCCGATTCAAAGTTAAACCCACCGCAGCAAACACTCACGCATTTTGACGCTAGCGGTCAGGCGCACATGGTTGATGTGGGTGACAAAGCAGTGACGCGCCGCATTGCCACGGCCAGCGGCACCATTCAAATGCAGCCTAGCACCCTGCAAACGATTCAGTCGGGTGATGCCAAAAAAGGCGATGTGCTGGGCATTGCCCGCATTGCCGCCATTCAAGGGGCTAAACGCACAGCAGAATTAATTCCGCTATGTCACCCCGTTAGCCTCACCAAAGTCGCGGTTTCTTTTGATATGGATACCGAAAATTCCAGCATCACCTGCACCGCCACTTGTGACACCACAGGGCAAACTGGTGTAGAAATGGAAGCGCTCACGGCGGTGAGCGTGGGTTTACTCACCATTTACGATATGTGCAAAGCGATTGATCGTGGCATGGTAATACGCGAGATTAAACTGCTCGAAAAACAAGGTGGCAAATCGGGCCATTGGATTGCGCCATCATTTTAACGTCATTTTTTAATCTACATTTCTGGAGAACAGCATGGTTAAGCTTTTATTCATCTGCGCACTTTCAATTGCTACCCTTGCTGGGTGCGAGCAACAAAAAAAGGCCTCTGCAGAGGTTGGCGCCGTGCCTAAACAAATTATCGACAAAGCCACACAAGACATTAACAAGGCCCAAGCGTTGGTGACGGAGAATTTGAAAACGCTAGAAAATTTAGACGCGCCAAAAGAAGCGCAACAGTAAGCAAAACAGTACCGAGCAAAAAATACTGCCCTGCAAGCCATATAAATAAAGGCTCGCAGGGCAGCTCTCAAGGTTATCAATATCTCCAACCCATAATTTGCGTCTATATCATCGCTGTAGCGAGATATCTAAAACCGCATTTTCACCTAAAATTTTACTTCAATTTACATGACAAAATCATGAGAATGGTTATAATAAACCAATAACCACTATTCGAATAGCGTTATTATGATTAAAGATATATTTAACTTTTTATCATCTCTCAGCACTTTCACCATCGTTCTACTTATCTTTTTTGTGATTTTTTTTGGCTTTATCTTGTGGCTGAATATGCACTCAAAGGAATACCGACAATTTCTCGATGATCAGAAAAAACAGCGTGACAATTAATGCATCCACCAGCGTCAATTCCATCGAAAAATCATTTTTTTCTAGGCCTGATTAAGTACATCCCTTTTGTGATGCCCTGCGAGCCTTATAAATAAAGGCTCGCAGGGCAACGTTTTTTGCTCGTAGATGTTATCACCTGAAAATTTGAATTTTTAGAGTAAATCAGCCAATATTTTGGCGCTGGCTGGCGCCATCGTGACACCGTACCTAAAGTGGCCAGTATTGAGATAAAGATTTTGAATGGTGGGGTGTCTTGCAATGGTCGGCAGGTTTTCCGGTGCACCTGGGCGAAGGCCACTCCAATGTTGATGAATCGGCACGCCTTTTAACGCAGGCAATATCGCTTCTGCTTTTGCCTGCATTTCAAGTTTTGCAGTTTCAGTCACACTGGTGTCAAAACCCACATCTTCTAGCGTGCTGCCCGCCAGCAAAAAGCCATCGCGACGCTGCAGCATATAAAAGCCGTCTTGGTAGAGAATGTGCTGCAAAGTGTTGACGGGCATTTGATACAACAAGATTTGTCCGCGCATCGGTTTAATGTCGATATTGGCCGCAGTATCTTTCAGCAGTTCAAAGCTCCATGCCCCTGAAGTGACTACAAAAATATCTGCCTGCAATTGGGTGCCTTGCGTGGTTTTCCAAGTATTCAGTGCCACTGTTTCTTGAATTGGCAAAAGCTGCGTGCGTTCTATCAGCGCTACCCCATGCAAAATCAACCATTGTTTTAGCGCTTGCAACAAACGTGGATTTCGCACTTGTGCGACATTGGGCAACAGTAAGTCTTCACCAACTTTTGTACAAGCAATCTGATTTTTTTCGCACCATTGCTGGGCCAAGGCTAAATCATACGGCGGCAAAATTCGCATGCCGCACTTCGTGAATTCAGGGTCTATACCCGTTTCACGCAAAAGCTTCTGCGCCACCTGTGGGTAAAGATTGGCACCGGCAAGTGCTAGCTGGTTGACCTCATCACGATACATCCATGGCAACAATGGAAAAACAATGCCTGCGCCTGCCCATGAAGACTCACCCGAAGTCTGCGCTGCAATTTGGTTACGCTCAACAACCGTCACCCGATACCCGCGGCTGACGAGTTCCATGGCTGTCATACAGCCGGCAATGCCACCACCCACAATCATGACGTGCGTCATTTTGTTGCGACCTTGCCAATCAATAAAGCGTTCTGCGCATTGGTTAAACCAATCGGCTGGCCAAGCAGCACGATTACATCGCCTTCTGCAAGCGGGCTTTCTGTCGTGGGTACCGTGCCATTGGAGTTTGGCCGACGGATTGACTTCACTTCGACTTCAAAACTCTCTAATTGCATATCAGCAAGCCGCCTGCCGATGGCGTAGCTGCCAGGTGAAATAATTACAGAGTGCAGGCGAACCTGTTGTTTTTCCAAGGCCTCTTCTTCAACATCTGAAACCCCATGAAAATAACCTTTGAATAGCTTATAGCGCTCTTCACGAAACAGGCGAATACGTTTGACTACTTTATTTAAAGGCACACCCATGAGCATCAAGGCATGTGAGGCCAACATCAAGCTGCCTTCCAAAATTTCCGGCACCACTTCTGCCGCCCCTGCGGCTTGCAAGGTTTCCATGTTCGAGTCATCTACCGTACGCACAATCACTGGAAGTTGCGGGTAATTTTCTTGCACAATATGCAAAATTTTCATGGCAGCGCGATGGTCAGCATAACTGATGACCAATGCTTTAGCGCGCGCACTGCCTGCGGCGTCTAACACTGCACGCCTTGCAGCATCACCAAACATGACATTTTCACCCGCTGCTGCGGCTTCTAAAACGCGCGTTGGGTCAATATCCAGCGCCACATACGGAATATGCTCTTCTATCAAAAAGCGTGCTAGATACTGACCGCTTCGTCCATAACCGCAAATAATCACGTGGTTATGCATATGCTTGCCAACATCATCAATGTCTTGCACCACTTGACCACTATTGCGTGTGTAGCTTCGCGCTATTTTGCGCGCGATACGGCCATTGTACTGAATTAAAAATGGTGCGATGACCATGGACAATAACGAAGCCGCCAAAATTACTTGCAGTGCATTACCGCCAATCAGTTTTTGTTCCACACCTAAGGCTAAAATCACAAAGCCAAATTCACCCGCCTGCGCCAAAATGATGCCGGTTCGAATCGCGACCCCAATTTCGTATTTCACAAACCGCACCACCAACATCACGATAAACGCTTTAAGCAGCATAAACGCCACGAGCACCAGCAAGACCAAACCAATGTGCTGAAGTATTTGCGCCATATTCAGCAGCATGCCAATACTAATGAAAAAAAGCCCGAGTAGAATATCTCTGAACGGCGATATATCAGACTCAACCTGATAGCGAAACTTGGTTTCAGAAATCAGCATCCCGGCAATAAAAGCCCCGAGTGCATATGAAAGCCCCGCTAACTTAGTGACATAAGCCAAGAGTAACGTCACCATCAGCACATTCATGACAAATAATTCGCGTGAACGCTGGCTGGCAACCAAATTAAACCACGGGTTGATTAACCACTTGCCAACCGTAAATAGAAACAACAACATGGCTGTGGCTTTGAGCATCGCCATACCAAGCACATCTAAAAGCTTGGCGCCTTCAGCACCCAATGCCGGAATCAGCACCAACACGGGCACTACGGCTAAGTCTTGAAAAAGCAGCACACCGATACTTAAGCGGCCATGGCGCGAATTCAAATCAACCCGTTCAGCGAGTATTTTTGACACAATGGCCGTAGAAGACATAGCCAATGCTGCCCCTACCACAAAAGCGGCCGACCAATCCAAACCTGCTAATTTTGCTATACCCATGACAATCGCCAAGGTCAAAACCACTTGCGCGCCACCTAAGCCCAGCACTTTTTTGCGCATGGCATAAAGTTGCGGCAAGCTAAATTCAAGCCCAATGCTAAACATTAAAAATACAATGCCAAACTCCGCAAGCTCGTGTGTTGCTTCAGTATCAGGCAGTAGGCCAAAGGTATACGGCCCCAACATGGCGCCCACAAAGAAATAAGCCAGCATGGCAGGCAGGCGAAATTTGCGAAACAACGCCACTGCTAGCACCGCGCTCACTAATAGCAATAAAATTTGGGGTAAGGTGTCAAACATGGGTTGTCTTTTAATCTATCTTTGGCGCGGGTATTGTAATGAACGCTATTGTTTCATAACTGGAAGCGAAGCACAGCAAAAAAATGTCGTTAGCAAAATTTGTGCCTAATTTCCGTATTTTTGGACAATTTTACTCTATTTAGCACTTTTTACGCGGTTTAAGGCTTTATATCTCGCGCTTTCCCTTTTATACTAACGTTCAGTTATGTCCATTTTAAGAAATCATTTTTAGCAATGCCTTCACTTCACAAGACGCAAACACAAGCAACAGTCAAGCAGCCCACCTTATCGTTGGCGCGTGAAGTGTTGCTACTTGAAGCCAGTGAAATAAATGCATTGGCGAATAGACTCGACCAACACTTTTCAAACGCGGTAGCGCTTATTTTGCAGTGCAAGGGCCGCGTGGTGGTCAGTGGTATGGGAAAATCGGGGCATATTGGCGGAAAAATTGCCTCCACATTGGCAAGTACGGGCACGCCAGCATTTTTTATGCACCCCGCGGAGGCCAGCCATGGCGATCTTGGCATGATTACCGCCGGAGATATAGTCATCGCACTTTCAAATTCAGGAGAAAGCGACGAACTGCTCGCCATCATTACCCCGCTCAAACGGCTTGGGGCGAGCATTATTGCCATCACTGGGAATGACGCCTCATCTTTAGCACAGGCTGCGGATATTCATCTAAGTGCCAGCGTGAGCAAAGAAGCCTGTCCATTAGGACTTGCGCCAACCTCCAGCAGTACAGTCGCCTTGGCATTGGGCGATGCCTTAGCGCTATGTGTGCTGGATCAGCGTGACTTTACCGCTGAAGATTTCGCTCGTTCGCACCCCGGTGGTAGTTTGGGGCGGCGCCTGCTTATCCACGTGAGCGACTTAATGCGCAAAGATGCACAAATCCCCGCCGTTTCAATTGATGCCTCGCTCAGGCAGGGGTTACTAGAAATGTCCGGCAAAGGTTTGGGGCTAACCGCCATTGTGGATGCAGACGATCAACCCATCGGCATTTTCACAGACGGTGACTTAAGACGCGCTTTTGAAAAAAACGTCAATGTCTCCACTGCTGGCATTAAAGAGGTGATGCACCGCAACCCCACCACCATACATCAAAATCAATTGGCTATTGAAGCCGTTGAAATCATGGAGCAACGTAAAATCAACGCGCTGTTAGTTGTTGACGATGCTGGAAAATTGGTGGGCGCTTTAAATATGCACGATCTATTATTGGCAAAGGTAGTGTAAATGCAAACACTGAATACACGCATTAGCGATGAAGTCATGCGTCGTTTAAAAAATATCAAATTGTTAGTCCTTGATGTGGATGGCGTGATGACGGATGGCGGTCTCACCATCGGCGATGATGGACAGGAGTATAAAACCTTTCATTCGCACGATGGCTTGGGCATGAAGTTGCTTAAAGCTTCAGGCGTAGCGCTCGCAATAATCACAGGGCGCACATCCAATGTTGTAAAGAAAAGGGCTGAAAGCACAGGGGTTGCCCATTTTTACCAAGGTGCTGAAGATAAGCTCGCTGCCTTTCAAGATTTGGTTAAAATTTCAGGTTTAACACCAGCGCAATGTGCGTTTATGGGTGATGATGTGGTTGATTTGCCGCCGATGCTGCAATGTGGCTGTGCAATCGCGGTGCCTGCTTCACCACAGCTTGTGCTAGATCATGCACATTACATCACGCTAAAATCTGGTGGGCACGGCGCGGTACGTGAAGTATGTGAGCTCATTATGCAATCACAAGGTACATTTGATGCACAAATGGCGCCATTTCTAAAACAAGCCAGCGTGGCAAACTAACTGTTAAGTGTGTGAATGATTACCAAAGCACGTTCAGCGATCGTTTTCCCAATCACGTTATTGGCGATTTTGGCAATATTAGCCGCTTGGATTAACCTGATTGTGCAACCACCTACACCAAAACTGGATGGCTCAAGCCGGCATGACCCTGATTATATTGTCAGCAATTTTGTCACCACGCAAACCGATATTAACGGAAAGTTGCGCTATACCTTAGCTGCAGTTGAGATGAAGCATTTTCCTGATAATGATGCGACTGAATTAAAGCAGCCGCGTTATACGCAATATACAATCGGTAAACCGTATACCCGCGTTGAAGGGCAGCGCGGTGACGTTTCCAGCAATGGCGAAGAAGTAAAGTTATACGACCAGGTTAAAGTAACCCGCGAAGCATTTGCTGAAAAAGGTGAAATGACAGTAGAGACGGATTATCTGGAAATTTTTCCAAATATTGATCTAGTGCGCACTGACAGGCCCGTCATTATTCGTCAGGCGCCTAAAACCGTTATTCACGCCACAGGGATGATTTATGAAAAAGATAAAAACACGGTCACGTTATTGCATAAGGTAAAAGCGCATTATGAAAGACCGCCATTGAAAAAATCAAACGTTAAAAAAAGTGCATCAAAAAACAAAATTCAACCGCCGATTGCAGAAAACACCGCTAAATCTGCATTGCGTAAAAGTGCTGACAAACAATCGGCTGGCGAACAAAAAACGACCACAAAATCTGTAGCATTGAAATCGAGTACCAAAAACAATGACGCCAAGAAAACAGTAAACAAACAACCCGCGGCTTTGAAAAGTAAATTAGATACAAAAAATAGCAAAAAAACTGCAACCAGCAAAACAAACAA
>Ga0208694_1000480_pt1 | contig 58991 bp, 50 predicted proteins | sample AD_UKC078_MetaG_FD_184442 | JGI IMG/M metagenome (GOLD analysis project Ga0208694, IMG submission 184442) | Active sludge microbial communities of municipal wastewater-treating anaerobic digesters from USA - AD_UKC078_MetaG (SPAdes) (version 2) | ecosystem: Engineered > Bioreactor > Anaerobic >...
CAGAGCGGGAAGTACACCGAGAACACCGCCACGTCCGACACGACAACAACCACCACCGACGAGAGCCAGAGCGGGAAGTACACCGAGAACACCGCCACGTCCGACACGACAACAACCACCACCGACGAGAGCCAGAGTGGGAAGTACACCGGCAACACAGCCACACCAGCTACTTCGCCTTCGGCGCTGGCGGGGGTGTCGCAGATGCCGGTGACGTCGATGCCGTCTTCCCCCTCGATGCCGTCCTCGTCGTCGGTTCCGTCGATGCCGTCGTCGCCGTTGAGTAGTGCGGGCGGACTCGCGAAGGCGGGGAATCCCTTATCGGGCGGGTCCGTTGCCGGGAGCCCGGTGTCGGGCGGTCCGTCGATGCCGTCGGCGCCGTCCGCGACGACCAGTGCGCAGGGGATGGGCGGTGGGTCGCCGTTGGTGAATGCGACGCAGAGTTTCCAGTCGGGGTTAGCCAGTGGTTTGGGGTCGCCGGGTGCGGTGCCGCCGCCGGGGTCGGGCAGGGCGGTGGAGCCGGTGATGGGGCAGCCGGTCGCGGCGCAGCCCGCTGGTGCGCAGGCCGGTGTGCCGCAGCCGGCGAGTGCGCCGTCGGTAGCCAGTCCCGGCCCGGCGGCTGCGGCAGCCTATCCGGGCGGCGGGGCTGGGCACGCCGGTGCGGGGATGGGCAGTGGGGGCGCTCTGGCGCCGTTCGTTCCTCCAGGCGGCGCCCAGCCGGCCCCGCCGCCGGCGGCGACGGCGGCGGCGGCAGCGTCACCGGCGGCGGCGGCGAGTTCTTCAGGTGCTCAACCGGGCGGCCAGCAACCGGCGCCTGGGGGGGCACCGATGGTGGCGGCGACATCAGGGGCAACGACGGCGGGGATGCTGCCCGAGCGTGACCCGAATCCGGATCTGGCGGTGGCCAGGCGCGTCCTGACGGGACTGATCCTCGGGGCGGCGGCGGCCCCGGATCCGGTCGTGGTGGATTGGGCGGTTTCGGTGCTCAACACGTCGATGGGCAAACAGGTGGTGATCGCCTCCAGTATGGGTGGCGGCGGGTATGTCCCGGCGACGGTCGCCCTTCCTGCCGATGCCCGCCTTGCGGTGGTGGATCGCGCGCTGCCGATGGGGTGGGCGGCGGTGTTCTGCGGGTGGCCGTCGCCGGTCGACATTCTGGTCGCCCACAGTGAGAAGGTTGCGGAACGCCTTGCGGGAGTGTCGATCTCGGCAATCGCGGCCACTAACTCCGGGCAGGCGTCGGCGTATCGGCCGCCCGGCGTGGCTGATTACCTCACGGTGTCGCTGGCGGATGTGTTGAAGACAGGCGGGCAGGTTCCGGTGTTCGGTGGCGGCTATCAGCACCGCATGACCAGCGTCGATCCCGACTTGGCGCAGCGGGTGGCGATGGTCGATCGCGGTGGTGACGCAACGATCCAGCTGGCGTCGCAGATGACCGCGGCCGTGGTGCGCGCCGCTCAGGAGGAGTCGCTGCACACCGGCACCGCTCTGGTCGCCGCCGACGACATCGACTTGCTCTCCGCGTTGGGCGGCGGGGCGGCGATCGACTGGGCCGAGCACTACCACCAGGTCAGCCAACGGGAGAACAACGCAATGTTTTACCCGGCGATCAAGGCCGCGCCCCGCGATCTGGACGAGTCGCAGACCTCGATCAACTCGAGGGCGGTGTATCAGCACTACTACCGCATGGGCCGGTTGGTCGAGTTGGTGCGCTGCTGGCAGCACACGCCGCCGAGCGTCCTGGACATCGCCTATTGCGGCACCGCCGCGGGTTTCGGGGCGTCGGTCGCCGCCGTCACCGCAGCGTGGGAGCAGCACCTCAACCGCCCCATCGCCGTGCGCTAACCGGGTCCGCGATCACAGCAACTGCGTAATTGTAAACAGGATGATGTGCACCAGTGTTTACCGTTGACTGTTTATGTGTAAGGATGGGGCCTATGACGGTAGTGGTGTCTGTCTGGTGACCGCGGTTCACGGCGCAGATGACGAGATGGATCCAGCATTGCTGGCAGTGGTGGCCAGCGCGGTTTCCGCGCGACGCACCCTGATGGTGCAGGTCAACGGGTTCGGCTTTGTGTGTGGGCTGCGGCTGCTCAGCCCGGTGGTGCGGACCTGGGATTCAGCGACGCTGAACGACCGCGTCAAGGCTGTTGCGGCGGTGGCCCATGACCGGTTCTACGCCAACACCCGCCCCGATCCGGATGCCGGCGAGTTGGTGGCGATCGCGGCGCGGGAACGCGCCCTGAATTTCTAGCGAGGGAGAACCTGTGGGTACACACGACTGGGGCGTCATCGCCACCACCATCGGTAGCGTGCTGGCGCCACTCAAAGGTGGCGGCGGCGGCCCGTTCCCGCTGAGTCCGCCCGATCCGCCGTTGCCGCCGGTGCCGCCGGTCACCGGCGACGCGGCGGGTGCCGCTGCGGAGGCCGCCCGGGAGGCGACCGCGGTGCTGGGCAAGATCGCTACCGAACTGACCGACCTCGACGCGAGCGCGAACGCGCAGCTGGAGGCCATCGTGGCATCCGGCGAGGCCGGCAAGGCCGAACTCGAACGTGTGCAAAAGGATGTGGAGGCCAAATGCCTTGAACTCGGCCCCCGACTGGAGACCCCGCAAGGCCAGCGGGAGTTGCAGGACTATGTCGAGGAGCGCCTCGGTAAGGCCCGCACGGTGATCAATGATGCGATGGCCACCGCCGATGAATCGGCGCGGCAAACGCGCGAGTTGACCGACCGGTACGCCGGTGTCGGCCAGGGCAGCACCCCAGGTGGTGGGGACAGCAGCGGCGGTTCCGCGGGCACTACTGCCGCCAGTTCCACCGAGAGTGCCGGCGGCGGAAGTGCGGACACCACCCCCAGCCCGACCGAGGACAGCGGGTCTGCGGCCGGCAACGGGGGTGACACCGCCGCCGCCGCCGCGGCCAAGGCCGAGCCGGCGGTCCAACAGGCGGGCGCTGCTAATCCGTTCGGCACGGGGATGCCGATGGGTGCGGGGATGATGCCGATGGGCGGCGGTAGTCTGCCGATGGGCCTGCCGTCACTCGGTGGCGGCGGGCTGGGCGGGTTGCCCAGTTTCGGCGGCGACCCGATGAGCGCGTTGAGCGGCCTGTCGGGTAGCGCAGAGCCGCCGATGGGCTTCAAAGACGACGGACTGGGTTTGCCCGACCAAGAGGCCGCGCCCACGGGCGCGAAGGACGACGGTGGCGTCGGTGACGGTGACGGCGGTGACGGTGACGGCGGTGAAGTCAGCGAGGGCGACCAGGGCGGCGGGGAGGGCACCGGGGCGGCCAGCGCCACCCCGGTCGCACAAACTGGGATCGCCGACGACGCCGACGGCAAGGCCGACGCCGGGGCAACAGCGGACGGTGACGAGGGGGCCGACGGTGCGGCGGAAACGCCGAAGACCACCGAGGTTGCCTTGCCCGACGGGTCGACCACGGAGGCCCGATCCCCGGTCGGCGCGGCCGCGGTGCGCGCGATCCTCAACGGCTCCTCGGTCAGTGAGGGCTACGCCCAGCAGGGGGTGACCTTGCCGCCGCCGGGCACTCCGGTCACCGATCCGGTGCCGCCTGCCCAGCTGAAGGCTGGCGATGTGGGTGTCTGGGAGGACCACATGGTGATGGCTTTGGGCAACAAGCAGGTCTTGGTGAACGGTCAGGTGCAGCCGCAGGAATCCGTGGGCTCCGGGCCGGACTTCCTGGGGTGGATCGACCCGACGAAACTGGCGACTCCACCGACGCAGGCCTGAAACAACCGACCAGCTGATGAGTGATTCCAGCGGAGTGGCGCGGCGATGAGTGTGGAGGCGTTTGTGCGGGCGGCGGGGGGTGTGATGGGTAGAGCGCGTGAGGGTTTCGGTGCCGGTGGGCTGGCGTGTGACTGCCCGTTGGCGCCGGTTCCGCCGAGCACACCGCCGGCGGGCCAGGGCGCGGCGATCGACGCTCACCAGAGCGCCGCGGCGACGCTGGACACCGATGCGCAGCGCCTGGCGCAGCAGGACATCGCCGGGGACACCCAACTGGCCGCCGCGCTCACGCAGTCCCAGAGCGGCCGCGCCCGCATGGACGCGGTGATCGCCGCAGCGCTCGCCGATGTCGAGGCGATGGGCCTGTCGACCGGCACACCACAAGGCAAACGGGCGTTGATCGAAGCCGTCGAACGCCGCCTGCTCGACACCAAAGCCGCGGTCGGGGAGGGCACCGCCGACGCCGGTACCCACGCGGCGGCCTCGGAGGCGACCGCCGCGGGATACCGCGGAATCGGTGCCGACCCCCGCCCGGCGTCCCCGATGCCCGCGCAGCTGCCGATGAGCGCCATGCCGATGAGCGCCATGCCGGCAATGCCGATGCCCGCCATGGGCGGCGGGATGCCGGGGATGGGCGGCGGTCTGGGCAGCGTCATGCCGACCTCCGCACTGCAAGGACAGCGCAGCCGCGGCGGCGGTGCCGACGGCGAGACGGGCAGAGCGGGGCGTGCCGGCGGTGCAGCGCAGATCGACCGTCTCGCGTTGTCACAGGTGCGGTTCGCGCGCACAGCGTTTCCGGGTGGGCAGGCGGCGTATCGGGGCTACATCGACGACATGCTGGACCGCCAGGGGGTCACCGACCCGGAAGCCCGTGAGCGGTGGATGACCGGATTCCTGACCGCCGCGCGCCGAGAATCGTCGTACAACCCCCTGGCGATAAACCTGACAGATTCCAACGCCCAGTCCTCCACGGGTAATGCCGCGGATATGATGCCGAATCGGGCGAGTCGCGGTGGGGTGCAGACGATTCCGTCTACTTTCGCGGCGTTTCACCAGGCGGGGACCTCCACGAATATTTATGACCCGGTGGCTAATCTGTGCGCGGCCCGCAACTACTTGTTGTACGACCCGAAGTACCGGGTGGCCGCCGATGGGTCCGATCTCGGCAGGATCGCTCAATTCAATCCGCGGTCGGCGGCGAGAGGGTACTGAGATGAGCCTGGAGGCGTTTGTGCGGGCGGCGGGGGGTGTGATGGGTAGAGCGCGTGAGGGTTTCGGTGCCGGTGGGCTGGCGTGTGACTGCCCGTTGGCGCCGGTTCCGCCGAGCACACCGCCGGCGGGCCAGGGCGCGGCGATCGACGCTCACCAGAGCGCCGCGGCGACGCTGGACACCGATGCGCAGCGCCTGGCGCAGCAGGACATCGCCGGGGACACCCAACTGGCCGCCGCGCTCACGCAGTCCCAGAGCGGCCGCGCCCGCATGGACGCGGTGATCGCCGCAGCGCTCGCCGATGTCGAGGCGATGGGCCTGTCGACCGGCACACCACAAGGCAAACGGGCGTTGATCGAAGCCGTCGAACGCCGCCTGCTCGACACCAAAGCCGCGGTCGGGGAGGGCACCGCCGACGCCGGTACCCACGCGGCGGCCTCGGAGGCGACCGCCGCGGGATACCGCGGAATCGGTGCCGACCCCCGCCCGGCGTCCCCGATGCCCGCGCAGCTGCCGATGAGCGCCATGCCGATGAGCGCCATGCCGGCAATGCCGATGCCCGCCATGGGCGGCGGGATGCCGGGGATGGGCGGCGGTCTGGGCAGCGTCATGCCGACCTCCGCACTGCAAGGACTGCGCAGCCTCACCGGGCAGGGGGCATCGGGGCGGTTCAGCGACGCCGCCGAGGGGGCTTCGACCCGCACCGTGGGTGCGCTGAATCGGCCCGGTCTGGCCAGCGAGAAGGGTTTGCAGAAGTACACCAAGCTGCTCAATCGGGCGATCAGCGAGGCGTTCCCCGAGATCAAGCAGATCGGCGGGGTGCGTCCGGATGCGTTGAAGTGGCACCCGCAGGGCTTGGCGTTGGATGTGATGATCCCCAACGCGCAGAGCGCCGCGGGCCGGGCACTGGGTGACCGGGTGGTCCAGTTCCTGGTGGCCAATCACGAGAAGTTGGGTGTGGCGCACATGATTTGGCGCCAGCGCATGATTCAGCCCGACGGTTCCTCCTCGCTGATGGAGGGGCGCGGGTCGGCCACCGCCAACCATTTCGATCACGTGCATGTGGCCTCAATCGGGGGCGGGTACTGATGAGCGAGCCCGGAACGGCGGTGCGGCGATGCCCCTGAATTACACGTCGATGGAGCAGGTCAGCGGATGGCGGTTTTTGCGCCACCGTCAGGCGGTGGCGATCGCCCGGCACTCGGTGCGCCTGGTGCACGACCCGTCGCGGAACGCGACCGCGTCGCTGCTGGTGGGGGTGGTGGCGTCGGTGTTGATCGTCGGGGTGTGTTTCATCATTGCGTTTTTCCGTCCGGCGGGGCAGGTGGGCCAAGATCCGATTCTGGCCGACCGGGCCACCGGGGGGCTGTACGTGCGAGTCGGTGACACGGTGCACCCGGCGCTCAATTTGGCCTCTGCCCGCCTGATCGCCGGCACCGACGCCAATCCGACCATGGTGCCGCTCTCGGAGATCAGAAAGATGCCAATGGGTCCGTTGGTGGGCATCCCCGGTGCTCCCGACGATCTGGTGGTCACCACACCGCCGGATGCGGGTTTCGGCCTCTGTGATCATCTGGGGTCGACCGGGGTGCGGGCGGTCCCGACGGTGACGGCGCTGATCGGGACACCCGAGCTGGGTACGTGGGCGCACCCGGTGAACTCACCGCAAACCGTGTTGGCCAGCTACGGCGGCCAAACCTATTTGGTCACCGATGGGCACCGCTCGCAGATTGATTTGACCGACAAGCCGGTCACCCTGGCGCTGGGCATCCAGGCCGGCACCGCGCAACCGGCGCCGCTCTCGCGGGCGCTCTATGAGGCGCTGATCCCGACGGGTCCGCTGCGCGTACCGGATGTGCCCAACCCCGGCGGCCCGGTCGGCTACCGCACCCCGGCGCTGCCGGCGGTCTCGGGTTCGGTGATCAAGTCAACCGACGCCACCGGCGACCCCAACTATTTCGTCGCGCTGCCCGCGGGGGTGCAGCTCATTCCCGAGACGGTGGCCCTGATCATCAGCAACGCCAACCTGGCCCGCCAGCCGGTGCTCAACGCCGACCCGGCCACGATTGCCGGTCTACCGCAGGCGGTCGGCTTCGATGTGTCGATGTATCCGAAGGGGCCTCTGGCGCTGCTGGACAAAGCGGCTGAGCCGGTCACCTGCGTGCTGTGGCAGAAGGGCAGCGGTGAGTCCCAGGCCGCGGTGACCACCGTGTCGGGGCGGCGGCTGCCGATCCCGGTCGGTGCTGAGTCGCGGGTCGTCACACTGGTGTCCGGGCCGGATCGCGGCGCGGCCAACACTGTGTATATCGGCGCCGATGCACCGAATTTCGTGCAGGTCACCGGAGCCGAGCCGGATTCACCGCGACGGGAAAGCTTGTGGTGGGTCTCCACCTCCGGGGTGCGATTCGGGGTTCCCACCCAAGCCGGTGGGGAGGAGGCGCGCACACGGGATGCGCTGGGGCTGACCGCGGCCCCGGTGCCCGCGCCGTGGTCGGTGATCCGCTGGCTGCCCGCCGGGCCGACGCTGTCCTACGCCGCGGCGATGAGCCAGCACGACACTCTGATTCCCGACACCCCCGCCAAGGTGCTCGACAAGCAGGGAGGGTAGACGGCGATGACCAAAGTCGGGTTCATCCGCACACCGGTCAACAAACCCACACTGCCCGAATCGGTGGTGACCTTACCCAACCCGGGGGAGTTGACCCGGGAGCCGCAGTCCCGGCCCCCCATGTGGGTGTGGGTGGCGCTGTTCGTCTGTGCCGCATTGGGATTGATGATCATCCTGTTCCGCAGCGGCGCGCGGACCATGGGGATGGGGTCGTTGTTCATCATGCCGGTGATGATCATGTCGGCGCTGATGATGATGCGGAACCGCACATCGAACTCCAACACCAAGCCGTCGGTGATCGGACAGACCCGCGCCGATTACATGCGCAAGCTCGACGAATTGCGCGACGAGGTGCACGGGGGCGCCCGCCGTCAGGCGGAGGAAATCGCCTACCACCATCCCAATCCGGCTCAAGGTGCGCTGTTGACACTGGTGAACACCGGACGGATGTGGGAACGCTCGCCGCAGGACCGCAATTTCGGGCATGTGCGGATCGGGGTGGGTGTGTCGCGGTTGCGCACCAAGATCGACCCGCCGGCCAACGTGCCGCCCCCGGAGTACCGCGAAACGGTGACCGCGGTCGCTGCCCGCGATTTCATGCTGTCGCAGAACGTCATTCACGATGTGGCCCGCCCGTTGCATCTGTTCGACCAGATGGGGTGGTCGTTTTTCGCCGAGCCTGAGCAGCGGCCCGTCGTGCAGGCCATGCTGCGCGCGATGGTCTGCCAGCTGTGTGTGTGGCACGGGCCTGACGTGGTGCAGGTGGCGATCATCACCGATGACGGCCCATCCTGGGAATGGGCGAAATGGCTGCCGCATGTGCGTGACCGCACCCTGGTGGACGCCTCCGGTCCCGCCCGGCTGATTTTCGGCGATGTCAGCGATTTCATGGCGTCCTTCGCCGGGAATCTGCTCGCGCGGCCCGCGTGGTCACCGCGCATGGACGGCGGGGCGACTCCGCAGGACTGGCTGGTGGTGGTGGTGGACCTGCCGGGGGCGAACACCGCGCCGATCGTGGGTCCGTCCGGCCATTTGGGGGTGTCGGTGCTCGACGCCACCGGCGACGAGATGAGCCCGCTGGCGACCTCGGCGACCGCGTTCGTCCTCGATGACACCGGAAACCTGTTGCGGGCGCAGAAGGAGGTGACCTAGATGGTCAGAATTTCGGGAGTGCCCAAGGGGTTGCGGTTCGCGGCCACCCCGGATGCGATGCCGATCGCGGAGGCTGAGGCGTTGGCGCGGGCGTTGGCGCGCTACGAACCGTCCGACGATGCGCTCAAGCTGCTGGCCGACCGGGCCGCCGATGCCCGCGCCGGCCAGGAGTACCTCGACGTGTTCCACATCGACGACGCCCGCACGTGGGATCCCAACACGTTGTGGTCGAGGTTGACCTCGTCATCGCCGGATCGACTCAAGATTCCGCTCGGCCGCAATCCCACCACCGGCAAGACAGTGTTTCTCGACCTCAAGGAAGCCGCGGAAGGCGGTATGGGTCCGCACGGGATGATGACCGGGATGACCGGCTCGGGGAAGTCCGAGACGCTGCTGCAGTTCGCCCTGTCGATGGCGATGCTGCATTCACCGGAGATGCTGCAACTGCTGCTGGGCGATTTCAAGGGCGAGTCGGCGTTCGCGCCGTTGGCCGATCTGCCGCACGCCAACGGCGGGGTCATCTCGAATATGGCCGAAAGTGCTCACAAGCTGGACCGGTTCGAGGATGCGTTGAACGGCGAGGTGGCGCGGCGGCTGCGGGTGCTCAAGCTCGCCGGCGGCTACAAGGACGTCCGGGACTACGAGCGGGCACGCGCGACAACGCGCCCGGACCTCGAACCTCTCGGCGCGTTGGTCATCATCATTGACGAGTTCTCCGAGTTGTTGCGTCTTCGGCCGACGATCGCCGAGGTGTGCGACACCGTCGGACGCCAGGGCCGCGCGCTATGGATTCACATCATCAACGCCTCGCAGCGCGCCGAGGTGGGCAAAATGTCGGGATTGATGGCGCAGCAGACGTTTTCCATCGGGCTGAAGGTCAAAGACGCCGCGCAGTCACGGATGGCGATCGACTCACCGCGGGCCTTTGACGACCTCAAGGGCGCTCCTCAGGGCACCGGGTTTTTGGTGTATGAGGGCGACCACTTCCGGTTCCGCTCCTGGCTGGTGTCGGCGCCGTTCATTCCTCCCAAGGTGGGCGGCCTGCAGCGCCGTCTGACCGAGGGCCAGTTCGTGGATGCCCACCGCTTCACCGGCGCTGTCCAGCCGTTGCCGCTCGACATTGAGGTCATCGACCCGCTGGCTGAGGACGACATGGCGCCCGACGATCTCGACGACGAGCCGACCGTTGACGCTCAGACGGTGTGCGAGGTGCTGGTCGAACGGATGGCGGCGGCGGGGCGCACCCGCGCGCCGATGCACCGGTTGTGGCTGCCGCCGCTGGATGACCTCGCCGAGATCGGTGTCGACGAGATGGCTCGGGAGTTCTGGGGACGGGACTGGCTGGATGTGCGGGCCGACAGCGGGTTGGTGGTCCCGATTGGTCGTGGGGATGATCCGTTTGCCCACACTCAGGATTTGGTGGCGGTCGACTTGTCCGGGGCGGGCGGCAATCTCGCCGTCGCCGGGACCGCGCAAGTCGGGAAGTCCACGGCGTTGCGGACCTTGATGATGATGTTGGCGATCTCCCACAGCCCGGCGCGGGTGCAGTTCTACTGCCTGGATTTCGGCGGCGGGAAGCTGGCGAGCGTGGCCGGGCTGCCGCATGTGAGCGTGGTCGCCGGGCAGGGCAACGTGGAGAAGATCGGGCGGGTGCTCGACACCATCGAGCAGCTGATCGCCCAGCGAACCCGGTCGTGGGATCAGGCCGGCATCGACCTGGCCGAGTTCCGTGCCCGCAAGTTTGGCGGCAAGCCCGGTGCGGTTCCCGAGGACGGGCACGGTGACGTGTTTTTGGTGATCGACAACATCTCGGTGCTGCAGAGCGACTATGAGATGACCAATCGGCTGGCGGCCCTGTCCCAGTCGGCGCTGAACTACGGAATGCATTTGGTGATCAGCAGCGGGGAGTGGCTGTCGATCAAGACTCCGATCATGAACAAGATCGGCACCAAAATTGAACTGCGGCTGGCCAATTCCAACGAATCGGTGATGGGAGACCGTAAAGCCGCTGCGACGATTCCCACCCAGCCGGGCCGGGCCATGCAGGTCGGCGGTCAACACATGCTGATCGGGGCGCCCGTGGCCGGACCTGACCGCCACGTCGTCGCGGTCGAGGGCGAGGGGGCCTCGGAGCAGGAAGCTGTGGCTGCGACCGCCGCCGAGATCGCCCAGGCGTGGCAATCCCGGGGGGTGGCCCCCGCCCCGCGGATGCGGATGCTTCCCACCGAGGTCCGTTTCGCCGCGTTGGGTCCGGCGCCGCGCGGCACCCTGCGCCTGGGGGTGGGGGAGCGCACCTTGGACACCGTCGGCATCAACCTCACCGAAGGACCGCACTTCCTGGCGGTCGGCGCGGCCGGGTGCGGCCGCAGCACGTTGCTGAAAACGGCGATCACCGCGATCACCGAAACCTTCACTCCTCAGGAGGCGTTCCTCATCGTCTTCGATGTGGGCATGGGGCTGATCGACGCCTGCGACCCCGAGTATGTGCGCGTCTATCAGAGCAAGCTGTCCACGATCGGGAAGGTGACCGCGGCGCTGGTGGAAAAACTCGAGCAGCGCCGACCACCGGCGGGGTTGAGCCGCGATGATCTGGCCCGCTGGCGGTTCGGGGGCGAACGCGTTTTCGTCATTGTCGATGACATCAATTTGATGACCCCGGCGGGAGTGGGCGCCCAGTCGGTGCTCTCGCCGTTGAGCGCGGTGATGGAACGCGGCCGCCAGATCGGGCTGCACGTGATCGCCACCTCCATTTTGGGGCAGTCCTGGTTCGGCCTGGCTGGCAGCAAATTCGTGCAGGCGATGCACACCGGCGGGACTGGGCTGCTGGTGATGGACGGCCAGGGCGAAAAGGTCGGCGACGGATTCAAAGCGGCTCCGCGCGCACCCGGGCGCGGGGAGTTGGCCTACCGGCGGGCGGGCCACCAGATGATCCAGATTGCGCTGCCACCCGAACGGGAGGCCACGGCCGGCGATGCCGGGGTCCGCCAGGACTGGTGATCCACACCATCACCCGTGCTGCGTTAACCGTGAACAGCATAAGTTCAGCTATGTGTCATAGTGTGTTGACGATGCGTGAAACGGGTGTAGGGTGGGAGACGATCGTTACGATCGTCGGGGAGTAGCCAGCAAAAGGAGTGCGTAAATGCTGATTGATGTGTCGGTCCAAGGGGTGCAGGCCGCGTCCGCGGCCACCGCGGCGCTTTCGGGGGAAACCATGGGCCACGTCGGGCAGGCCGCGGCGGCGGGAATGGTGGTCCCACCGGCGTTGGATCCCGACATCTCCCCGCTCAACGTCGCCAAGATCATGGCCTACACCCAGGAGGTCGCCGGTGTGCTTGCGGCGTCCGGTGCGTTGCAGCAGTTGTATTCGGTGGCAAACGGCTTATCGGCCACCACCTATGACCTGACCGACGCGATGGCTGCCGTCGGCATCAACGCGGTCCTCTAAGCGGCCGTTTCCGAGCCGGAGTAGAGCGAGAACATGCCGAATCCCGCCGAACCCCCCGAGGTCACCTCCGGTGAGTTCTGGGGCGGCCCGGGTGCGGGCACGTTCTTCGCGTCGGCGGCGCAGATGGAGGCGCTGGCCGGGCTGATCATCGGGATGCTGGGCGGGCACAGCGCCGTGGAAGCGGCCCTGTCGGCGAGTTGGCCGGCCCCAACCGGAATGTCGGCGGTGGCCGCCAACGTGCCGCACATGCTGTGGCTGGGCACCGTGGCGACGATGTTGCAGACCGCGGGGGCCCAGATCGCCGCCACCGGCGAGCAGTTCGAGGTCGCAAAGATGGCGACCGCGACCCCGGCGGAGGTTGCCTACAACCAGTCCGAGCATGTAGCGCTCAACGCCGCGAATTTTCTGGGTTTCCTGACCCCCTACATCATGGCCAACCGCGCCGAGTACAGCTCGTACTGGGTGCGGGGTGTGTCCAACAAGGCCTCCTATGAGGCGGCCAGTGCGGCGGGGGTGCAGGCGATCCCGCCGTTGCCGCCGCCGCCGCCCACCGCAGCGCCACTGACCGGCGGGGGCGGTAGCAGCCTCACCGACACCGCCGCCTCACCGGAGAGTCTGCTGGCGGGGCAGGGCTCCCCGATGCAGATGATGATGAGTCTGCTGCCGATGGCCGCCCAAATGCCCTCCCAGTTGGGCGGGATGGCCTCGGGGGGATCACTGAGCCAGTTACCCCAGCAGGCGTTGCAGCAAGTCACCTCCCTGGCCGGGCAGTTCGGCTCCCTGAGCCCCGATGTCGGCGCCGAGGCGGTCTCGGCTGTCGGCGGCGACTGGGTCACCGCGACTCCCGCCGCGGGCGGACCGGTCACCGCGAGCCTGACCGGCCTCGGCGGCGGGGCCGGGGGCGGGGGCGGGGCCGGCATGGGTGGTGCGGGGGCGATGGCCCCGGCCTCCGCGCTGCGCAGCCCCGGATCGTGGTCCTCGACGGTGAACGCCGCCGCCCCGTCGGCCACCACCGAACCTGCCTCGGCCTCTCGGATCGTCGAAGCGCGCACCGGCGGCACCGTCGCCTCAGGGATGGGGTCACCGGGAGCGATGATGAGCCCGGCGATGGCGCACGGAGCCACCCGGGCCGATGACGACAAACGTGACACCGCCGCGGTCAGCGGTGCCGCGGTGTTGAGCACTGCCGCCGACGCGTTCCGTGTCCCCGCCGGGCTGCCCACGATCAGCGGCGGCGGCGGCAATGACTTCGCGACCGCGAAGGGGGGACGCTGAGCAACCAGGGCAGGACACCAGCATTACCCGAAATCCATTGGTATAGAAGGGAATAAATCACATGAGCTTGATCATCCACGGTGAACTCGACGCGATCTCCGGTGACGCGGCGGGACTGCAGGCCGTCTCCGACAAGCAGGCCGCGGCCATGCAGCGGATGGCCTCGACGCTGGAAGCCGCAGCCTCGGCGCTGCAGAGCCCCGGCGCCGGCGCCTCGTTGCAGCGCGTCGGCGCCGAACTGCACGCCGACGGCCAGACCTTCTCGACGCATTTCGCCGATCACAGCGACAAGATGAACAACAACCGCCACGGCCTGGAGAGCGGCGACCAGGACGGTGCGGCGGACATCGAAGCCGTCCTGTCGATCTCGACCTAAACCGCTCCCACACACCCACTCATCGAAAGCGAGACAACTATGCGTTATGTCATCGGACCGTTGGAAAACTGCATCGCGGAATTCCACGCGGTACACGCCGAGACCGAGCAGAACCGGCAGGACAGCCTCAACATCGTGCGTGCCAGCGCCGAGAACTTCGGCGGTCAGGGCGCGGACGCCTTCCAGCAGGCCATCCACGTCATCAACACCAAATACGATTCCGCGATTCAGAAGCTGCGGCAGGTTCCGATCGCCGTGGAGAGCGCCAAGTCCGGGATGGTGCAAAAGGATCAGGGGCTGGCGGGTCAATACTGATCTGCCACCCGTGGTGGGTGTGGGAAGTCCACCCCCGCCGCAAACCGCAGCGGCCCGTGTAGAGGCTGCTGCGCGACCCGGCTCCCGGAACAGACACGGTGAACCCCCCGTCACCGTGTCTGTTCCGGTAGCCGGGTCGCCGCGCATTGCCGCAGCTAGGGACAACGCAGAAAGGGGGGCGGGGCGCCATGGCGCGGATACCGTCGTTTGCGACACGGCCCGGACCCGAGACCGCCGGACCCTCGCCCATTGCGGCGTTGTCCACGACGACCGAAGGGTTGTGGCTGCTCCAGGCGTTGTGCGGGATTGAGACGCTCCCGGCGGTGCTGGTGACCCGGCCGTTCATCGCCGAGGTGGGGCCGCCCAGCTCCCATCCCGGCTTCGACACCCTGGTCGAGGCCGGCGCCATCCGGTCCGGGGAGGTCCATCCCCAGATCCGGGCATGGCTGGAAACGCTGGGCGCCCCCGACATTGTGCTCGGTGCCATGATCGAGCGCCGGAACCCGACCGGCGAGGCGCAACACCTCCGGATCGCGATCGCACGGCGCGCGGGGATGACCGTCGCGCTCACCCGTCACGCCGAGGATGTCACCGTCGAAGACCTCGGCGCGGTGCCGACCATGCGGGCGCTGCTCGCGCGTCTGCTGCCGTTGTGCGGCCCGGCGACCAGGCCGGCCGAGTTCGACACCATCCTGGTGCCCACCTCGGAGTTCCTCGACGGTCTCACGTCGGTGGTGCGGGGCGAACACACCCCCAAGGTCGCGCTGGGGCGCCTCGGCCTGACCCCTGATCAGCAGCGGGTCATCACCGCGGCGGCCGACCGTCCCCTCATGGAGATGTCGCTGGGGGTCGTTCGGCACGGCGCCACCGGCGATCAAGTGGGGATCGCCGCGGTGGCGATCACCGATACCGCGGAGGGGCGTGTGGTCACCGGTCCGGTCCGCAGCGAATCGGGGCAGTGGTGGACGACGGTGACCCCCGGAACGCTGGCAGCGGGGGCCGGTGCCCTGACTAATCTGCTGGGCACTGTCGGCCTCACCGACTGGTACGGCCACGACCGGTCGGCCTAGATAACCCCCTGTCCCATTACACACTTGGTATGTTCACTAGGTGACTGATAGTGTTTATTTCTAGTCGCGTTTTGGGCAGGGGAAGGGTGGGATCGGATGAGCAGTGAGTGGGGAGTGCGGCCATGACACATGAACAGGATTTCTACGCCCGGTACCTCAACCCGCCCGCCGCCACCGGCGAGGCCGAGGACCCCGAATCGGGGGAGCAGCCGTTCGCGGACCGCTGGGCCGACGGTGGTGACCGCACGCGGAGTGCGGCCCATGCCGCCCCGGACCGCGACCCGAACGGTCATCGCGCACCCGAGGTCCCCGACGCGCCGCCGCTGAGCGCACCCCGGCCGCAGTTCCCGCCCCAGCACCAGACCGGGCCTACCCCGACGCCCACGGACCGGCCGCAGAGTCCACCACCGATGGGGCCACCGGCCCCAGGAAGGTATCCGGCGGACCCGCCGTACCCGCCTGCGCAGGACCGGCAGGGGGAACCGGCAGGGCAGTCCACGCCGTATCCGGCCCCGCAGGACCCGGCCGCGCAGGAGTCACCGGCCTGGCCCGACCTCGGCGCGGCTGAGCAGCGGGGGCACTATCCGCCGCGGGAGCGCCACCCCGAACCGCCACCGCAGCACTACCCGCCCCGACAAGGTCCGCCCGCCGCACCGCTGGCCCCGCGCGGCGACGGTCGCGCCACCGATACCCCGGGCCCCGACGCCGGGCGGCACTATCCCAGCGCGGCGCGCAATGTTCCCAGCTCGTCGGTCGGGCCGATGCGTGCGCAGGTGCGCCAGGCCGACCTGGTGCGCCCGTATAAACCGATTCCCGAAATCGGGTGGCGCAAAAAACTGCATCAGCTCACGCGAATCAACGCCGGCGTCGGGCCGGCGGAACGCGAGTGGATCGACCTCAAGCGGCGACTCGGCGTCAACCTGCGCGGCACCTACCTCATCGCGATCATGCAGCAGAAGGGCGGCGCGTCGAAGACGACGTCCACGATCGGCCTGGGGGAGGCGCTGGCCCGCTACCGCGACGACAAGGTCGTCGCGATCGACGCCAACCCCGCCAACGGCAACCTGGCCAGCCGCGTGGATGAGCCGAGCACGGGAACGTGGCGCAGCCTGATTGCCGACCCGAACCTGGTGTCCTACAGCGATTTCCGGCACTATCTCGGCAAGGACACCTCCTGCGGGCTGGAGGTGCTGGGCAGCGACGTCGGCGACGACGTGATGACCGGAATGAATTTGATCCAGGCGTGGGACAAGCTGTCGCGCCAGTACCCGATCGGGTTGATCGACTGCGGCAATCAAATGCGTGATGACCTCACCGCCGCGATTCTGTCGCGGGTGGACGCGGTGGTGGTGGTCTCGACCACCCGCTTCGACGGCGCCACCGGAGCGCAGGACACGCTGAATTGGCTGATCTCCCATGGCTATCCGCATCTGGTCCGCTCGGCGGTGATGATCATCAGCAACGTCAACAAGGTCACCGCCGATAAAGCCGTGCGGAATCTGCACGAGGATTTCGAGCGGGTGTGCCGGGCGGTGCACGACATCCCCTACGACCCGCATCTCAGCGATGCGACGGCGATCAATTTCGACCGCCTCGCCCCTGCCACCCGCCGCGCGTTCCTGGAAGCCGCGGCGTCGGTGGTCGACGGGTTCGCCGGCGCGGCCGACAAAGATCCCGGCTACCGCAATGACTACCGCGACTACCGAGGTGATGGGCGATGACCGCGACCTACCAGCAGCCGGCGGCGGCGCAGAGCACCCCCGACGGCAGCCTCCTGCACCCCGCCGAGCATGTGCGGCTGGCCGAGCAGGTGCGCGTCGCGGTGCTGTTCGGCGGCCGGCAAACCGATGTGACCCTGCCCGCCAACTCCGCGGTGGCCGCCGTCGTTGATTCCCTGGTCCGGGTGCTGCAAACCCGTGACGCCGAGGACGGCGAGAGCGGTCTGCGCACCGCTGACGAGGACGGCATGATCTCGGCGGGGCTGTTGACCTTGACCCTGATCGACGGCCGTCCACTGGACCGCACGCAGAGCCTGGCCCAGCAGGCGGTGGCCGACGGCGATCTGCTGATCCTGTCGGTGATCGACCAGGAGGTCGAGTTCACCCCGATCGTCGAGGCACCCTCCTCTGCGGTCGCGGTGCTCAACCGGGCCCGGTACGCCACGGTCACCGAGGCCACGACCCGCATGGTCGCAGGCGCGGTGTGCGCGGCCACGGTCCTCACCGCGACGGCGGTCCTGGCGTTGGCGTGGTGGCGAGGCCTGGAGGCGGGCCGGGACTGGAACATCTGGCCCGCTGCGGTGTGTGTGGTGCTGGCCGCGGGCCTGTTGCTCGCCGGCACCGTGGTGTGGTGGCGTCGCCGCGACCGGGTGATCGCGACCGCGTTGTGGCTGCCTGCGCTGCCGGTGCTGATGGCGGCGGCGGTAGTGGGTCTTCCCGGCAGGCCGGGAACCTGGCATGTCATGTTCGCCTCGGCGGTGGGGGTGACGGCCGCCGCGGTGTTGTGGCGGCTCTCGACGGCACCGAAAGGCCTGTTGGCGTGGGTGACGATCACCGCCGCCGCCGTGCTGGCGATGTCGGTCGTCCACGCACTCGGCGCTCCCATGATGTACGTCTGGGTCGGTGCGGTGGCGATTGCGCTGTGGGTGCTGACCAACGGCGCGACGCTGGCCGGGCTGATGGCCGGTATCCCGGTCCCACCGTTTCCCACAGTCACCGGCAAAGACACCTTCGACGACGCCGAACACATCGCCCAAGAGGCGCTCGTCGCCGCCGAACACGACGGCACGCCCAGCGTCTCGGAGTTGGCACGCGCGGCGGCGGCGGCGAACACCTATTTGACGGCGCTGTTGGCCTCTACGGCAGTGTTTTTCGTCGGCGGCGCATTCGCGGTGGTGTCGCCGGGCAGTGGCCGCTGGGTACTGGCTACGGTCTACATCGTCGTGGTCGCCACCATCCTGGTGTTGCGGGGTCGGGCGTTCACCACCCGCACGCAGGCGGTCCTGGTCGTGGCGACCGGGTTGGCCATGTACGCCGCAGTGGCGGTGCGCTACACGCTGGTGTGGCCCAGCGCCGCGGTGAGTTACTCGGTGGCCGGTCTGCTCCTCGCACTGGGCGTGCTGGGTCTGATCATCGCCGCCACCGTGCCCGCACGCTCATTTTCCCCGGTGTTCCGCAAGGTCGTGGAATGGCTGGAATACCTGATGGTGGTGCTGGTGCCGGTGATGGCGGTATGGCTGCTCAACGTGTTCACCCTCGTCCGGAACCGCTGATGTGGCGCCGGTTGCGCAGCGTGGCGGCGGTTGCCACGGCGGCCGCCGTGACAGCGGTGCTTCCCGTCCTCAGCGGGACCGCCTGGGCCATCACCCCACCGGTGATTGACCCCGGCGCGGTTCCCGGTGACGGTCCGCCCGGACCGGACGAGGCGATGCAGCAGCGCTACCAATGCCCGGCCACGGGCCTGCTCCCGAACACCGATCTGGCGAGTCCCGTGGCGGCGCAGGCGTTTATGAATCTCCCCGAATTGTGGAAGGCGGCCGGGCGGGGCGCCGGGGTGAAAGTCGCGGTGGTCGATACCGGCGTCAATCGGTCGGTGCGGTTGCCGAATCTGCGCGGCGAAGGCGACTACGTGGACGGCGGCGATGGGCTCACCGATTGCGATACCCACGGCACGGTGATCGCCAGCATCATCGGCGCCGCGCCCGCCGAGGGCGACGCACTTGTCGGGGTCGCCCCCGACGCGGAGTTGCTGTCGATCCGGCAGTCCTCGGGCATGTATGTCCCGGCCAACCCCGGCGGCGGGGACGTCGATCAGGACCGCCGCGCCGGTACCGTGTCCACCCTGGCGCGGGCCATCGTCCACGCCGCCAATGCCGGTGCCCGCGTCATCAATTTGTCGGTAGTCGCCTGCATCCCGACCCTCAAGCCGGTCGACCAGACCACGCTGGGCGCCGCCGTGCGCTACGCGGCGAGGGACAAAGACGCGGTGCTCATCGCCGCGGCCGGCAACACCGCCAATCCCGGGTGCGCGCAGAATCCCGACATCGACGCCACCGACGCCGCCGATCCCCGTAACTGGGACCAGGTCGTGACCGTCTCCACCCCGGCGTGGTTTTCCGACTATGTGCTCGCCGTCAGCGCCACCGACGCCGCCGGGCAGCCGGCGGTCGACGAATCCGGGCGGGAGATCAGTTTGGCCGGGCCGTGGGTGGGTGTCGCGGCGCCGGGGCTGTTCGTGGAAGGCGTCACCGAGGCCGGCGGCATCATCAACGCCACGTTCGACAGCCAGAAGAACATGCTGAAACCGATGAGCGGCACCTCCTTCTCGGCGGCGTACGTGTCGGGGTTGGCGGCGCTGATCCGGGGCAAATATCCGACGCTGCCCGCCGCCCAGGTGATCAACCGCATCACGGCGACCGCGCACTCCCCGGCGGCGGTGGTGGACAACCGGATCGGACACGGCGTCATTGACCCGCTGGCCGCGCTGAACTTCGACGTGCCCGAGGTGCCACAGCCGCGGGAGAGCGTGTCGCGCCCGCTCGAGCCACCGCCGCCGGCACCGCCGGTCGACGGGCGACCCAAGCTGATTGCGCTGGCGGGGATGGGAGTGCTGGCGGTGGTGCTGGCGTCGGTACTGGGAATCGGTGCGATGGCGAACGCAAGGGGCGGGAAACGATGACGACGACGACCAACGCGGGAACTCAGGTGATGGTCGCGCAGGACCGTTCGATACCCGGCGCGCGTTCGGCGCTGCCCGAACGGCTCGCGCGGTGGCGGCTCAACCTCACCCGCAGGTTTGTGATCATCGCCGAACTGCTCACCGCGGCGGTGCTGATCGCGATGTCGCCGGTGATCTGGTGGGTCGCGGTGCTGATCGCGGTGGTGGTGGCGGCGCTGATCACGGTGGCCTACAACGGCTCGACTGCGGCGGGCTGGGCGCTGCGGTGGGCGCGGCTCAAGCACTACCGGCGCAACGGAGCCGCGCGGCGTCGGCGGACAGCGATCCCGGAACCGTTCAACGCCGACCTGCCCGGCCTCAGCCCGGTCGGGATGCGCTGGGACGGCCAGTACGCCATCACGATGATCGAGTTGCACGGCCGCCCCTTCGCACCCACGGTGCTGGTGCCCGCCGGGGCCGACACCGTGGACACGGTGCCGGTGGAGGCCATCAGCACTCTGCTTTACCAGTTCGCCGGATTGGAGTTGGACTGCGCCGATGTGGTGTCGGTCAGTCAGCGGGTCGCCGACGACGGCCGCTACACCCCCAAATACGACGAGATCGTGGGGGATCGGCCGGCGGTGGGCAGTCGGCGGACCTGGCTGGTGCTGCGGTTGTGCCCGCAGGCGTGCATGGCGGCGATGGCCTACAGAGGCGATGCCGCCGCAGCGACCGCCGCGGCGACTGAGCGGATCCGCCAGTCGCTGATCCGGGCGGGGTGTCGGGCGCTGACAGCCAGCGCCGAGCAGATGAGCGCCGCCACCGCAGCGCTGCTCGCCGACCGCGCCCTCGACCTCGACCGCGTCGAGGAGTCGTGGTCCCACCTCGACGTCAACGCCGACTTTGTGACCAACTACCGCATCGCCGGCGTCGATCTGACCACCCGGTTGCTCAATGACCTGGCCACGGTGCGCAGCAACCGCACCGTGACCACTATCCGCATCACCGCGACGCGGGCCGGTGAGGTGTCGGTCGCCGCGGTGGTGCGCTTCCACACCTCCGCGCCGTTGACCCACCCGCCGCTGCTGGCGCTGCGGCCGGTCGCGGGTCAGGCCTTCGATGCGCTGCTGGCGTCGCTGCCGCTGGGCAACCGGGCGCTGCGCTTGCAGATGTCGCAGCGCCGCCTGCGCGACGCCGAGCTACAGATCCCGGTGGGGCCCACCGGCCCCATCCTGGGCATGACGGTCACCGGGCTGCCGTTTTTGATGCCGGTCACCGATGCGCTGGCGGCGTCGAGACTGACCATCGACGCCGACCTCGAGGTGGTCGTCCCGCTGCTGTTGCGGGCCAGCGCGGCAGGAGCAGTGGTGCTGATCCACACCGGCCGACCCGAGGTGTGGTTGCCGCTGTGCGATCCCGACGCCCGAATCAGCGTCGCCGGGGCGACGGCGCCGCACCGCGAACCGACGCTGATCGTCGTCGATGGCGAGTCGCAGGAGATCGCGGGCGGCCAGCGCGGGCAGACCCTGGTGTTCCTGTCGGGATCACCCGCGACCAAGGACGCCTCGGATCTGGTCGTCACGCAAACCAGCTACGACGAGGTCACAGTGAGCACACCGGCGATCCGGGCGATCCCCCTGACGTTGATGCGGCCCCGCAACGAGGCCCAGTTCCTCTCCCACCTGTCGGTGCGCCAGTGATGGTGGGCGACGACCGGACGCTGAGCGCGTTGCAGGCCGCAGTCAAGGCGTTGCCGACGGCTCCCGATCGGGCCGCGCAGGTGTTCCGGCTGGTCACCAGCGACGATCCGGGTGTCGCCGACGCGTGGCTCGGGCGGGTGGCGACCGGCGACCACGCGCTGTCGACGCTGCGCGCGTTGGCGACGAACGCGGCCCGCATCGGCCACGACCTGCGGGCCGTGCAGGTGCGCCCCGGCGACCTGGGTGCCCGATTCCACACCGACTACATCCAGCTGACCATCCACGACGCCGACACCGCGACGCTGGCCTACATTGCAGCCCTGATCGACGCCCGCCAGTACCAGGACGCCCACGACCGCCTGAGCACACTGGGGGCCTCGCCGGCGGCCGCCTACATTCGCGCGGTGCTGTACTCGCGCACTCAACGCTGGCCCGACGTGTTGGGCGCGGTGAGCGGGTGCGCGGGATGGATGAACGTCGATCTGGGCCGCGCCGGGGCGATGATGGAAGCCAAAGCGGCGGCCAACCTCAAACTGCTCGACCGGGCGTTGGCGGCCGCGAACCGGGCGGCACTCGACGGGCACATCACCGACGACATCACCCGTGACGCCGTGTTCTGCCGGGCGCTGGTGTTGCGCCACAACGGCGATCACGACGCGGCGCAGACGCTGCTGACCGAGATTGGGGTGCGCTGGCCGGACTTTGCCGACGCCCCGGCCGCGCTGGCCGATCCCACCTACGGGTTGCGCTTCACCGATTCGGCCACCATCGACACCCGCACCGACTACTGGGATGCGGCCACCGCGACGACCGATGCCCAGCGGGCTGCGGCCTCAGCGAAGACCCTGCTGGCCACCGCCGAGGGCGACATGGCCGGGATGGTCGGACTCAGCGAGGTCAAAGCGCGGCTGGCGCGGCTGCGGTCGGACTCCATCGCGCGGATCATCCGGCAACGCAAGGGGATTCCGACGCCGGCGGTGTCGCGCCATATCTTGATGGTGGGTCCTCCCGGGGTGGGCAAGACCGTCTCGGCGCGCACGATCGCCAACATGTTCTGCGGGTTGGGGATTCTGCCTAGGGCGGATCTGTATGAGACCAAGCGCAGCAAGCTGGTCGGTCGGCACCTGGGCGACGCGGAGAACAACACCCGCGAGTTGTTGGAGGCGGCGCTGGGCGCCACGGTGTTCCTCGACGAGTTCGGCGGCCTGGTGCAGACGGGGCTGTCAGGCGGTGACGCCTACGGCCAAGCGATCATCGACACTCTGGTGCCGTGGATGGAAAACGAGCGCGACAATTCGGTGATCATCGCCGCGGGGTATCCGCGCGCGTGCCAGCGGGTGCTCGAGGTCGATCAGGGACTGCTGTCGCGGTTCAAAACGACCATCGAGTTCCACTCCTACACTCCCGATGAGTTGATCCAGTTGGCGCAGCATTTCGCCACCAGCGGTGGAGACACCCTTGAGTGTGGTGCAGCGGAACGGGTGCTGCGCGAACCGTTCACCCACTTCTACACCGCGGTGTCCACCAGCGACGAGGGCGACCAGGTGCGGGCTATCGACACCTTGGGCAATGGGCGGTTCGTGCGCAAACTGATCGAAAGCGCCCAAGCCGCCCGCAATGAGCGGGTGATCGACTCCCACGGGCTGGGAATGGCCGACCTCAGCGACGAGACGCTGGTCGATGCGATCGACGAGACGGCGATGACCTTGTTGACCGCCGAGGACCTGCACGCCGGGCTGGCCGATGCCATGCCCAGCGGTCTGCCGCGGTGAGGGCGGTGGGTTACCGGGACAGATCGGGCGCCGCTAGTACGGCGTTGCGGGCGCGCAACCGTTCGGCCATGGTTTGCGCCCATTGGCGGGCTGGGGGATCGAGGGACACCTCGGCGGACAGCTGCGGGTCGGGGACGATAGCGGTTGCGAGTTCGTCGGTGCTGACCCGCGCGTAGCCGACCGGGGCCACCACCCACGCTGTTTCGCCCAGCACCACCACGTCACCCACGCTGAGGCTGCGGTTCCCGGCGGCGCGGTAGTCCTGTGCCCACGTGGTGTTGGGCTCCTCGTTGAGTTCGTCGAAAATCGTTTCCAGGGCGGCCATGATCGCCTCCTGGTGTTGGGAGGATGCGGGCCGTTCAGCGTTCGGGTCGCCGGTGGCGAGGTCGAGCGCGAAGGTGGCGGCCTCGGCGACGCTGTGCGGGGCCAGGGCGCCGGAGAGCCGGTAGTGCAGGAAGTCCGCCTCGTCGGTGGTCAGGTAGACCCGGGCGATCAGCGTGGTGGGTTCCATGGGGTCCATTCGTGGGTGGGGTACGCGTGGTTACAGCGAAAGACCGGTGTTGGCGGCGCTGCGCAATCCGGTGCGCATCCGCTCGGCCATCGCCTGCGCCCACGCCCGTGCCGCGTGGTCAAGCGGTGCCGGGCCGGCCGGGGCCCGGCGGTCGGGGGTTAGGGCAGGTGCTGCCCGTGATGCATTCGAGGCAACTGCCGCCTGTGCGGACAGGGCGGACAGGGCGCTGATGCGGTCGGGACGGAACCCCGACCAGTGCTCGCCGGCGGCGGTGATGACGACCGGTGCGGCGCGATATCCCATGTCCGCCAGCATGTCTCGCGCCGCGCTGTTGGTGGACACGTCGACCACCGCGTAGGGCACCTCGGCCATTTTCTCGAAGGCGCGTTTGGTGGCCACACACTGCACACAGTTCGGTGTGGTGTAGATCGTCGCGATCGGCTCGGATGAGTCGGCCTCGCCGGCAGCGGCCCCCGAGTCGCGCGGCGGTGTTATCCCGGTCATCGCTTTTCCTTCCCTCGCACTGTCCACAACGTAACACACTAAGTGTTCACGATTGTGTTGTGTTGACTGTTACCGGTTACGTCTGGCACGCTGCGGGGGTGACCGTTGCACCCCTGCCGTCGACCGCATGGCCGCCGTACAGCAAGCCGGCGACGCCGTACTGCGGGTTCCTGCAGCGCCGCACCGCCGACGGCAGGGGCAGCGAGTTGTATGTGCCGTATTCCGCGGCCCACTGCCTGATCTCAGCCCCGACCGAAACGGGGAAGACGCGGCGGTTGTTGGCTCCGGCGGCCGTCCTGTGGAACGGTCCCGCCTGTGTGGTGAGCAGCAAAGACGACCTCATGCAGCTGGTGATGGAGCGTCGCTACGGGCCAACCGCGCTCATTGATCTGCGGCCGATCGACAGCCCGGTGTATCCGCACGGAGTCACCCCGCTCAGCTTCGATCCGACGGTGTCGATCGATTCGCCTGCCGAAGCCTTGACCGTGGCCGAGACGATCATGCAGATGTCCACGGTGGGCCTGGGCAGCGGCGCCGATCAGGTTTCCGACGGCGGCATTTGGGAGAGCCAGGCCGCAGGGCCGTTGGCTGCGTTCCTCTACGCCGCATCACCCAGGGGCAACGGCCTGGGGATGTCGTGGGTGTTGACCGCGGTCGACAACATCGACCCGGAGCAGTTCGACTCACCCGGATGGGCGCAGGCCGCCGCATGGTGTCGCGACTATGAGGTGCTGGCGTTGGGCATGATGCGCATCCTGGATATGGATGCGCGGCAGCGGGATTCGGTGGCGATCACCATGCGCAAAGCGATCACCCCGTGGCTGCGGACCTCGCTGACCAACAACGCCATGCTGACCCCCTTCACCCCCGACTTCCTCGACGATCCAGCCGCCACGTTGTTCGTCCTGGCCCCTGCCGACGGCACAGTTGCCGGGTCGGCGGTGACCCTGCTGGACTCCCTGGTGCGGCGGTGGCGCAACAAAACCGCCGTGCGCGAACAGATGTATCGGCTGCTGATGATCGTCGACGAGTTGCCCAACACCGCACCGATCCCGGGCCTGCGGCGCTTCGTCGGCGAAGGCCGCGGGCTGGGCATCAACCTGATGGTCGCGGTGCAGGCCTCCGAACAGTTGGAGACGGTGTACGGCTCGGTGTACGCCGCCGAGTTACGGGCGATCTTCCCGGCGGCGGTCATCATGCACGGCGCACGGGAGGAGGAGCTGCTCACCGCAGCGGAGCAGTGGTCGGGGTTGACCAACCGCCGCGCCCAGAGTTTCGGCCAGAGCGACAGCCACAAGACGGTCAGTTCCGATGTGGGCGCGGGCCTGCGGTGGCAGGAGTTGCTGCCACCCGATAGGGAACACGCCCGCCTGCTGATCCGCGGCGGCATAGGCCAATGCGTGCAGATACCGGATTGGTCGGTGTTCGTCGCCCGGTATGACGCGGCATGCCAGGCGCTGGTCGCCCGCAGCGGGCATCACACGATCGCCGGTACACGCCCGCCACCGCCCCGCCGGACCAGCGTGTGGCGGCGCATATGGGCCGCGTTGCGCTGACCACCCACCACCTCATTCACAACCGACCATTGCAACCGGGGGACTCCCATGCCTTTTGCGGCCCGCTTCACCAGCGCCACCGCCGTCTGCGCCCTCGCGGCGGGGCTTCTCGCGACTGCTCATGCCCCCGCCGAGGCCGCCGCCCCGGCCCCGCCCCGGGCCGCCGAAACCCTCGTCGTGGGAGGCACGAGCTTCCCCAGCGTCAGCGCAGCGACGATGGCCAGCTTCGCCAACACGTTCTCGGCCAACCTCGTCAACGTGCCCTATCCCGCGCAGCTGTCCCCGTTCGCGGGGCAGATGTCGTTGGGGCAATCCGTCGCAGTCGGTGCGGCCACCCTGGTTCAGATGATCGAAACCAGCCTCGCCACCACGGGTTCTCTTGTGGTGTGGGGTATCTCCCAGGGCGCACTGGTGATCAATGCCGCCGCGAAAGTGTTGGCGGCGGAACCGAATCGCCCAGATCCGGCGGCTCTCACGCTGGTCCGGGTGGCAGACCCGGCGACACCGTCGACCGGGATGTTGAACTTTCTGCCCGAGGTGGTGATGTCGCTGCTCCAGACGGGGTCGGAGATGCGCGTAGCTGCCGAGACGCCATTCAACACGGTAATCATCGTCAACAGCTACGACGCTTTCAGCGACTTTCCCCGCAACCCTAATCCGGTGGCGGTGCTCAACGCACTCGCCGGTCTGGTCTACCGGCACGGCCAGACGGCTTTTGTCGACCTGGCATCGGTTCCGGCAGAGAACATCTCGGTCACGGTCAACGCCTACGGCGCCACGACGACGACCTACCGCGTCCCCTCAACGGACCTGCCCTTGACCCGGCCGCTGCGCGACGCCGGCGTCCCGAAGGCCTGGGTCGATGCCCTGGATCGGGTGTTGCAGCCCATGGTCGACGCGGGGTACGCGAGCCCACCGGCGCCCACCCCGGCCGCGGCCCCCGCGGCGGTAGCGGTGGCGCCAGCCAGACCCAGTCCGGTGGCTACGCGGGTGGACTCGGCGACCACCCCGGCGCCTGCTATCGGTGACATCGCCCTCGACACGGTGCGCCCCTCTGCGGTGTTGCGCAGCCCAGCACCGCGAGACGGGGCCGAGCGATCCTCTACGCGCTCCGAGCGGCGCGACGAAAGTCGTCGTCGGTAAGCCGCCGGTGCCGCTACCGACGGGCTTGTCGGAGCCGGCGGGCACAGTAGTGCCCATGAGTACCGACCGCGGTTGGGTCATCGTTGACGTCGAGACCACCGGCACCGATTTCCGAACAGATCGGATTCTCAGCGTCGCCGCCCTGGCCATGACATCCGACGGCACCATCGGCGACATCATGAGCACGCTGCTCAATCCGGGCGTCGATCCCGGTCCCACGCATATCCACGGTTTGACCGCCGCCGCACTGGCTGGCGCCCCCCAGTTCCACCAGGTGAGCGCCGAACTCGCCGCGATGCTGCGGGGGCGGACGTTGGTTGCCCACAACGCCGACTTCGACTACGGGTTCCTCGCCGCCGAAGCACGCCGCGGTGCCATCGAGTTGCCCGTCGCGTCGCTGCTCTGCACCGTCGAAGTGGCCCAGCACCTGCAGCTTGACTTGGCCAATCTCAAGCTGACGACACTGGCCGGCCACTACCGGGTTGAGCAGATGCGCCCACACGATGCACTCGACGACGCCAGCGTCCTGGCCCGAATCTTCCAGCAGATGCTCGCCGACGCCTCCCGCACGGCGATTCCTCTGCCCATCCGTCCCGCGAGCGTCCCGGCCGGTCTTCTGTCGGCGTAGCCGGGACCTACGACGACACCACGGCAGATTCGCCGTGCGGTGGACACGGGGCCGCGGGAGGAAACCCACCGGGTGAGGTGGCGTGCCGATGATGGGGGCACTGATCACCGCATCGCGCCAGCGGCGGCGATCAGTAGCCGCTGACCGCGGTGGGAGTCGAACTCTGCTGTAGAAGAACATCTTTGATGCCGACGGCGACAGCGCCGAGCGTCCAGAAGGCGCCCAGCGCGCTGACGATCAACGCGATGACGATCAGCCGGGGAGAACCTCCGCGTGCGCGGGTGACCGGGGTCAGATCGTAGGAGGACAGAGGCGCCTCAGCGGTGACGAAGACAGACGGCCCGGTGAGGTCATCGGCGGCCAGGGGGATGTTCAGCCCGATGCTGGCGGGCAGGGGGATCAGCGGCCACCAGTCCAGTGATCCGTCGATGGCCAGCCAGCCGGTGAGAATCCCATAGACGCCGGCGGTCAGAAATGCGGCGGGCAGCTGCGCCATGATCCACGGTGCCAGGACCGCTGATCCCAGTGACGAGGTTTCCCGAAAACTGTAGAGCAGCGTGGTGAGCACTCCCAGAATGCTCGCCGACCACAACATCGCGACGATCGGGAATGACCGCAGACGATGCGGGATCAGCGCTTCGATCCTCGCGTACAGCCATCGGCCCAGCGGCCAGCCCAGCGGCGCAGCCAGCGCGACAACCGCCACGATGAGCAACTCCAGCTTGGCTTCCACGGTGTCCGGGGTGCGGGCGAGCAGCGGATGGGTGGCGTTGTCGTCGTAGGGGTCCGGGCGCGCTCCGGCGAGATCGCGATTGCGGCGCCGGATACGGCGGTTGAGCACCTCGGCTCGCCGGATCTGCATGGTGAAGATTCCGGCGTGTTCGGCGATCCACTCGCGCCGCAATTCGTCGTACCGGTCTGTCGTTTCTCTGAACGTCATGTGTTTACGGTTGTCTTATCGTGTCGCATCTGTCAACATGTGAAGCATGATTGGGAGCGTAGCGGTCATCGCCTACCTCGCCTCGATGCCGCACACGGTGGACGTGATCCGGGGGGCCGCAGCCGCAGGCGCATCGCTGTATGCGCTGCTCACCCTGCTGCGCTGGGCGTCCTCGCGGCGCACCACGGCGCGCCAGCACTCGATGTGGGGTACCCACGGCGGCGCCGGCGCCGGGACAGCGGTGTCCAACCCCGTGAACACCACATCGGAGCCGTACCGCTGTGTGGGCGCATCGGCGCGCTGGCCGGGGGTATGGGTCGCCCCGGCCGTCTGCCCGCCCGCCGCGCCGTGCACGACGGCCCCGGCCGCGTGGGGTCAACGCCGCCGCCCGAGCGTGCGCAGCCTCCTGAGCATGACCCACCAGAAGGGGCGCCAGTGAGCATCGTGAATCAGTCCGTGAAGGCCGGTCAGGCTGAGGCTCGCCATCAGTTCATCGAGACCAACACCGCCGCCGATGACTACCCGATCGCCCCCGCGACCGATTGGGGACCGTACGACACTCCGCAGAGCGGCGAGGACGCCGAGGGCGATCAGGACGGCCACGGCCAGTACGACGGGAGCCAGCACAGCGCAGCGCCGATTGACCTCGACTCCCACGACCCGGACACCCGGCCGGACGCGCAGGACGACGCGGGGGGCGACGAGCGCGGTGGGCGACCCCGGCGCTTCGATCCCCGGGTGGTCATCGGCTTCGCCGGCGTGCTGATCGCCGCGATCGTTGTGGTCGTTGTCGCGTCGACGATGTTCTACGGCGGGCGCGATCAGAAGGTGGTGGTGCGCCAAGCCACCGTCGCCGATCCGGCGGTCGCAGTGCCCACGTCCCAGGCGCCCGCAGCAGAGCCCGCGGCGACCGGTGATCGGCCGCTGCCCTACAGTGCCGACGCCTCGGGGTCCTGCCCGGCGGGGTCCACCTCTGCCCAGACCATGGCCGGCGCTGATCCCCGCAACGCGTTCGTGTGTGTGCGCGACGGTATCGACGGGCAGGTGATTGACATCGACTTGTCGAAAACCTATGTCATCACCGCGATTTCACTGACTCCCGGCTGGATCGGGCAGGATGCAAGCGGCACGTCGCAGTGGTCGCAGCATCGGGTGGTCACGACAGCGCAGTACGCGTTCAACGACACCGAGCGCACGCTGATCACCCAGGACACCAAGAATGTGCACGGCGAGGCCGTGATACCCGTCCAGCGGGTTTTGGCCTCGAAAGTCCGGATGCTGATCCGGCAGACCTCAAGGCCGCCGGTCGATGTCCCGACGTCGGCGGCGGCGGGGCCGGACTTGCTGCCCGGGCTGCCGACGCCGCCGACCTTCGCCGGTGACCCGATCTTCGGGGGCACCCCGAACTCCGATCCGGTCGACCACACCTTCGCGGTGAGCAGCTTGAAGATCATCGGACACGAACCGCTGTGAGCGACATCGCGCCGAGCGGGATAGGAAGCGGGACATGAAGATCAGTCGTACCTGGGCCGGCCGCCTACAGCGGTCGCAGTCGCTGGGCGCGCGCCTCGGCCGCCCGGCGGTGTTGGGGCTGGCAGCGCTGGCGGGCCTGCATCTGGTGTGGCAGTTCCTGTTCGGCTCTGCTGTCGACGTGGTGGGACCGGCCCGCACGGTGGTCAACAAGTCCGCGGTGGTGAGTTCCTTCGCGCAGGATTTCGTCTCCGTGTGGCTGACGGCCACCGCCAACGATGCGGCGGTGCTCACGGGCTTCGTCGCCAAGAACGGCGAGTGGAAGCTGCCCACTACCCCCGCTGTGGTCATCACCGCCCCGACGGTGGTGGCGGTGACGCTGACCGACCTCGCCGGTAAAGAGGCTGACGCCGAGGTGTATTCGGTCGTGGTGGGGGTGACCCAGCGCCCGTACGAATCGGCCAGCCCGACGCGCGCCCTGTATCGGGTACCGGTGCTGTGGTCGCGGTACGGGCCGCAGGCCATCAGTCTGCCCGCCCGTGTGGGCGGCCCGGGTCCGGGGGCGATGCTGCCGATGACCTATCCCGTGGCGCTGTCTGGCGCGGATCCGGTGTTCTCGGCGGTGTCGGGTTTCCTGACCGCCTACCTCACCGCAGCCGGCGGTGTGGATCGCTATGTGAGCGCGGACTCTCTGCTCACCGGGCTTGGCGGTGCCTACCAGAGCGTCGCGCTGTCGCAGTTAACCGCCACCGCCGCTCCACCTACGGTGCCGGCCGACGGGGAATCGGTGCGGGTGCTGGCGCGGGTGGACGCTGTCACCTCCCAATTCGCACCTACCCAGTTGGTGTATCCGCTGACGCTGCAGGGCGTGGGCGGCCGGTGGGTGATCGCCGCACTCGATCAGGCACCGGCGATGTCCGTCGATGACGACCTGGCGCCCGCACCAGCTCGACCGCAGTAGCACTGGAACCACCGATGGCAGCCAACCCCAATCACCGGCAGGAGTCGACACCGTGAGCGCCCCCGATCCGACCACAACGATCCGCACCGCATCTGAGGCGGGGTTCGCCGCCGCCCGCCTGATGCGCGAAGCAGCGTCGGTGTGTCCTGAAGTCGCCCTGCGCGACCCGCACGGCTTCTGGCGCGGCCAGGCCGAAATGTCGCTGGCGAGCCTGCTGTACGCGGCCTCGCCCGCCGGGTGCGGCGGTGGGATCACCTGGGCGGTGCGGGCGTTGGACAACACCGATCCCGAGTTCACCGCCGAACCAGGCTGGCGGCAAGTCGAGCAACTGTGTGGCGGCCACCCCGTCTTGGTGAGGGGGGCCGCGCGTGCGATCGACGGTGAGGACCGCCAGCGCCATTCGATGCTGCTGGTGCTGCACGACGTTTTCGACTATCTGGCCGGCGGCGGCGGGCGGTCGTCACCGCTGACGCTGTGAAGCCACTGCACCCCACACCACCCACCCCCACTGAAAGGACACCACCATGATCGAAACCACACTCGCCGCCGGCGATCTGCTCACCGCGATTCCCGGTCTTTGGGATGCGGCGCGAATCCCGCTGGCCATCATCGCCATCGCTGTCGGCGGAGTCTCCGGGGCGTTCTCGCTCACCCGCGGGTTTGGGGCCGCCGCCGGGAAGGTGCTCGGCGGTGTGGCGATAGCAGCGATCATCCTCGGCGGCGCAGGCCTGGCCACCTCCGTCAAGGGCACCGTCGACAAGCACGGTGGCGGCATCACCACCGGCCAGTTCGGTCAGTAGCGGCAGCGGCCGGTTCGGGGAACAGCGACGATGAGCGACGAGTTTCGGCGCGAGACAGCGCGGGTGTTCACCGATGTACGCGACTTCCCGATCTATGTCTCCCACATCGACGACAACACCCGGCTGTGGTTCGCGCCGTGGCGGGTGTGGGACGGCGCCGCGTTCCTGCTGGGCATCGCCGCAACCTTCCTGGCCACCCGCGCGTGGTACGACTCCGGGCACGCCGTCACGATCTTCGTGCTGGGGGCGGCGGCCACCGCTGGTCTGACGGCGGCGGCACGCCAGATCCCGGTGAGCAAACCGTCCCCGTTCCACCGGGTGGGGTGGGCGCTGAGCGGTCTGGCGCGGACCCAACGCAGCGCGGCCGCGGAGGGGGGCGACCCGTGGCTGTCGGCGCCCAAAGAGGTCATCGGCAATCTCGTGTTCACACAGGGCGGCGTCTACGCCGAGTTCCTCGTCGCCGGCCAGCCCGGCGGCATGATGGCCTTCAGCCTCAAAGACCAGATCGCGCGGCGCCACCGCCCGCTGACCCGCCAACTGCCGTCGGGCATGGTGCTGTGGGGGGTGAGCGCACCGCTGTCGCCGCGGCGCACCATTCGGGCGATGCTCGACGGCTACGCCGACCGCGACCAGTGGGTCGACGAAGTCCGCGACTGGGAGTCTTTTCTGCAGATCGAGCCGTTCTACGAACAGATTTTCGGGCTGCGCATTCCGGTGGATGCGGGCATGGTGGGCCGCAGCGGTGTCGGCGGTGTCACCAAGGCCGCGACTGTGATCATCGGCCGGGACCCCGACGACCCGCAATCGCTGGCCGGATACCGCGCGTTGGTCGAGGAGATCCTGGGCAAGATCCCCGCGGAGTTCGCTGCCGTACCGGCCACTGCGCGTCAAATCCACTGGCTTTACGCCCGCCACTGGAATCGGGGGGTGTTCCGGGTGCCGTTCCCGCACGATCCGGGCGGCCCGGAACGGTTGACCGCGCAGGACTTTCAGTCCGTCGCTCCTGATGACATTGATCTGGGGGACCAGCAGACCCGCCGCGCGGACCGGTCCTGGTGGCGTCGTCATCTGCCGTCCCTGCACCCGGTGCTGCGCACCAGAACCGGCAGCGGGCCGTCGAGCTATCAGACGATGATGCCGGTGTCGCAGCTTCCCCGCGCCGGCCTGGCCTATCCGCGCGCCGAACTGCTGCTCTCGCTCTACGACGTCGATGTCGACGACGCCGATGTGGACTGGTTCCAGCACGTCACCATCCGCTCGGCGGAAAAGGCGCTGACCCGTGTGGACCGCGCTCAACGCAACCTCAACGACCAGAGCTTCCAGCGCACCGGCCGCCGTGCCAGCCACGCCGATCTGATCGAGCGCTACCACAGCGGGGAGGACTACAACGCCGAACTGCGGTCCTCCACTCTGGAGCGGGAGGTGGAGTCCACGACCGTCGCTGCGATCGGCTCCGCCTCTGCCGCGACCACCGCCCAGGCGGTGCAACACCTGCACACCCATTTCGCCGAGGAACTCGACACGACGCTGCGCGGGCCGCGCGGTGGGGCACAGGTGGCGTTGTGGCAGATCGGCCTGCCTGGCAGCGAGGAGCGTGCCCCACGCGACCAGTACTGCCAGCCCACTACCACCAAGCACTGGGCGCGGTTTTCGCCGTTGGTGTCCAGCGCGTTGGGCAACCGCAGCGGCATCCTCATCGGCCGCAACCTGGCGACCCGCCGAGCATCCCCGGTACTGCTCGACCTCGAGGGCGTGGCACGCCGGCGCGGCGCCCCGGGGCTGCTGCTGTTCGGCCCGCCCGGTGGCGGAAAATCACAGTGCGCCAAACGGATTGTCGACGCGCTGATCAAACGGGGGTCGCAGACCTCGATCACCGATCCGGGCACGATGCGGGAGTGGTCGAGCGCCTTGGCCCACCACGGGGACAGGGTGGCCGTTCTTGATCCCGCACGCGGCGCGGTGTCGATGGACGGCCTGCGGATCTTCCGCCGCGACATCGCGGTGGAACGCACGCTGGATCATCTGCTGCCGATGATGGGTGTGGACACCGACGGGCTGGTGGCCCGGCAGCTACGCGGGTTGCTGCGCCCCGATGAGCGGGTCGCCGAAAGTATGGGCGCTTTGGTGCGGTATTTGAACTCGCTGACCGGGCGTGCGGCCAGCGAGTACGAGGAACTGACAGCGCGGCTGGACATGTGGGCCAACGTCGATTACCTGCGCTGCATGTTCGACGAATCGCTGCCGGTGCCGCCGATCGCGGACAAGGACGCCGTGGTGTGGTTGACCGCGGACCTGGAGCTGCCCTCGACCACCCAAACCGACGAACTGCACCTGTACCGGCGTCAAACCGCCAGAGCGCGTGCAGGGTTCGCCATCTACGGCATGATCGCGGCGCTGACCCGCGAAACCTACACCGGGCCGAACCGCCGGCCCGACAGCTTCGGCTGGTTCGTCGCCGAGGAGGCCCGCTCCTATTTCGCTTCGCCGGTCGGCAAAGACGACGCGTTGCGCATCGTCACCCAGGGCCGCAAGGAACGCTACGGGCTGATCGCGATCTCCCAGCACGTCGAGCACTTCGCCGGGATCAGCACCCAGGATCTGCCTAACCGCATCGTCACACCGTTCAAACCGTCGGAGCGGCAGTACGCGGTCGAGGCGTACCGCAAGATCGGCATCGACCCCGACGAGTATCCCGAGGTGCTCGACCTGCGCACCGTCGAAGGGCACGGGTACGCCTATTTCCTCGACGAGTTCGGGCGGGCGGGCCTGGTGGACCTGTTGCATCCGGTGCAACACGAATTGGTGTCCGCGTTCGACACCCGCAACCTGGGGGTTGACCCGCCGCCCGGTGTGGGGTCTGCGTGCTGACGGGGCGGCTGGCGGCGTGGCTGTATTGCCATCCACGGGTGCGCCGGGCCTGGGTCATCGCCCAGACACTGTGGCTGGGCGCGATGATCGCCCTGCTGACCGCTCCCGCCGCCACCGCGTCAGGTCTCGGAACGGCCCTGGACTTCAGCGGGTTGCGGGACAGCCGGGGCATTCCCATCGGCGCCTATTTCTTCTCCACGGTGGACGTGATCGAGGCCATGCGCCATCAGGGCACCGACATGAGCATCACCGACCCGGCCACCTGGATTCCGTCCCTGGCCGACAACGTCACCGTGGCCCTCACCTACTCGCAGGTCGCCGCCGCACTCGGAGCCTGCACCGGCTTCCTGCTGTTCATCTGCTCCATGGGCATCTGGGTCATCAAATTCGCGCTGGGCACCACCTGGCTGTTGTGGTTGGCGGCGGTCGCCGCCCCGATCGTGGCCAACATCACCGCCGTCCTCAACCATCTGCATGTGGTGCCGACCGCGCTGATGATCTGCCTGCTCATCGGCGGTGTCATCGCGCTGACGAAAGGCGTGGGACGCGGAATCGGCATCATGGCAAGCGGTTTCGTGGTGATCCTGCTCGCCGCGTGGCTGTTGCGTGACCCGGTCACCGAACTGACCAGCCCTGAGGGTGTGCTGGGCATGGGCCGCTGGCTCGGATTCACCGTGGCGATGGGCGTGGCCAATAACGGCCCCATCGTGACCGATGGGTCGACCATCAACGACGCCCAGGTCAACCAACTCACCGGGTGGATGGTCGATGTGCTGGCCCGCCACAGCCTGCAACTGATCAACTTTGGCGAGGTCATCGACACGCGGCCGGGATGCGCCGCCGCCTGGGATGCGGCGCTGATGAGCAACCGCACCGCCGAAGGCCCCGCGTTGGCCATCAAGAACTGCGGAGCAATGGACGCGTACACCCACGCCCAGCACCTCAGCGGCGAATCGGTCGGACTGTTTTTCCTGCTGAACCTCGTGGTGATGGCGGCACTGCTGGCGCTGTGCTACATCGGCGCGGAGGTGCTGCGCGTCGGGTTCAAAGCGTTCTGGAATGTGTTGATCCTGGTACCCGCCGCCGCCGTCGCTGTCGCTCCCGGCCCGCAACGGCAGTTCGCCAAAAAAGCCGCGCTGCGCGCGGTCGTGCACGGCCTGGAAATGATGTTCGCCACCGCCGGCCTGGGTGTGCTGTTGATCCTCATGCGCCACGTGATGCAGGGCAATTTCGCAGGCGGCGTCCAGGTGACCTCACCGCTGCTGAAACTGCTGATGCTGGTTCTACTGTCCTGGGCGGCGTCGCTGGCGTTCCGAAAAATGTTGCACGCCTTCGGCGATGGGGGATTGCCCACGCCGCTGTCGATGGCCAAAGGTGCGGTCAAGATGGGCAGGGGCGGTCTGGGGCCGCTGGCCCAGATGCAGCAAATGCGCAACGGGGCGCGCCGGATGGGCCAGGAGTTCGGACCGAGTGACTCCGCGCACCTGCCCGGACAAGCGGGCGAGCAGGGGTCGGCGGGCCCGGCGCAGCCCGGCCGGCGCGCACACCCGCCCGTCGCGCCGAGCGGGTCGGCCGGCACCACGCCCCGCCCCGGCAGAGGAGGGTTCGCGGGCAAACCCGCGCCACAATCACCCGCCACAACCGGCGCACCCGGTGCCGGGGCAGGTAATGCCACCGCGGCCCGCGGCACCGCGAGCGCCGCAGGCCGGGCCGCGGGCCGCGGCGCCGCCGCAGGAGGTCGGGCCGGCGCGGGCGCGGCCGCCGGCGCGGGCGGGTCGGGCGCGGGCGCCGCCGCCACGACCGCCGCCACCGCCGTGGCACCCGAAGTGGTGGTCGGCGCGATGATCGCCCAGAAGGCCGTCGGGGTGGCGCAGACAAAGGCGGGCCGGTCCTCAGCAGGGCAGCCCTCAGCAGGGCGCGCCGCAGCGGGCACCCCGGGGGGGAGTCCATCACCGCCGGCCCGGCCCGGCCAGCCGCCGCCCGCGGTGCCACCCGATGGGGCGCGGCGAGCGACACCACCAGCGTCGACACCCGCCGATGAGGGCCGCGTGGACAGCCACCGCCTCGACGACGACACCGGGGCGCAAGCCGCACCGCCGCCGCACCGCCGCACCCCGCCACCCAGTTAGGAGCCCCCGATGACCCGCACTACCGTGCGCGGCGCAACCTGCGCGCCGCGTCTTCGCACCTCGGTGCGGACCGACACCGCCCTGGCGCACGCCCATTGGTGCGCGACCCGGCTCGTTCACCACCGCTGGCAGTTCGTTCACCTCGGTCCGGGAGAAGTGACCGCTGTGACACCCGGCGGTGACACGGTGCGCCGCCGACATACCGGCGGACCCGATCACCGCAACCTGCTCACCGACCTGTGCGCGGCGCTGATGGTGCTCGGTGAGGCCGGCACCCGGGCGACCGCGCACCTGGACGCCATGCTGCGCTTACGGGTTCCGATCACCCGCCGCCCCGAGGAGATTCACCCGTGGACCATCCCCGGCAACACTGTTGCCGCGTCGGCGGGCGTGCGGATCGGCTACTGGATCAGCACCATCCTCAGCGAGGATTACCACTGGCAGATACTTGATTTCGAGGCGTCGGGATTCCACGCCGCCCTCCGCGGCGACGAGGACGGCCCGCAGCGGTTCACCGCCGAAGGCAGTCGCACCCCGACCACGTCGATGCTGCTCGCCGGGCACCTGTCCACGCTGACCGACGGTGAGCGCCGCACATTGACGCAGCTGGTCACCGCCCATCAGCGGACCTCAGACAGCGCGCTGGCCCTTCACCCCAGCGTGGGTGGGGGAACAGACCGATGAGCGCGCCGCACCGCAGCAGCCGCCGCTCAACCGACCACGCCAGCACCGCGACCGAACGGGCTGCCAACGCTGCCCGCGCGATGGCGGTGCGAGCCGCCCGCCGCCGTGACCGGATGGTCGAGATGGGCATCGCGCTGCTTGACGAGTTCCTGCCGTCCGGTCAGCGGCCACAGACCCGCGCCGAGGTGGGAGAGTTCTATACCGTCGCCGACACCGTGGTGGCGCAGGTGCTGCGTTGCCACGCCGCGGAGTTCCGCCGCGACGGGTGGCGGGCCGGCGACGGTGCCGACCCCGAACACTGGACTGAGGCGGCGGTGGTGCGCGTCGGCTTGGTCCTGGGACACTCTGAGGTGGCCGCCGAACTGCGCCACCGCCTCGGGATGGACGTCGCAACGCTGCGGTACTCCTCCAGCGAGCAACGCATCGAACAGTGCCGCCGCCACTACGAGGAAGCCGTGGCGTTGGTCGAGGACACCCGCCAAGTCGATCCCGACGACGTGTGGCGCACCCTGATGAACACCGACCATCACGACCTGATGGCGCTGGTGATTACGTTGGCGGCGCTGGTGCCCACCGATCAGCCCGAGTTGGGCCGGTGGGTCAAGGACCTGCCCGTTGCGGGGCCGTCGCAGCGCAGCGTTGCCCGGGGACTGGCGATGCTGATCCCGGTGCGGCCGCGGCTGCGCGCATTGCCGGCGAGCGGGCCCTTGCGGTCGGTGTCGGCCAGGACGCTGCCATGACCACCGCCGACACGATGATGATCCGCGCTGAACTGCTGGCCGCCCTGCGCACCGCCAACCGCGCGATGAGCACCTCGGAGCTGGCCCAGATGATGCCGTGGCGATCCGATACCCTGCCCCTTCCCTGCGCGCTGCTCTGTGACGTGCCGCAGAAATCACGCAAGATGCGGGTGTTGGAATGTCACCGGAACTGGCACGTCGTCGAGGTGCCCCGCACCGCGCAGGACGGGCCAACCGGGGTCTACCGGCACCTGATCAGCCTGGCCCGGACGCAGGCGATCCGGCGAATCAAGTTGGGGCCGAGAGTCATCCACTGGGAGGCCGTCGCTCCGTGAACATCCATCCGCGCCACGCACTGCGCGCTGTGACTGCCGCGTGCTGCGCACTGGGCGTCGCCGGCTGCTCAGCACCACTTGGCGCGCACCCCGACACCGCGACACCGACCGCCGAGGCCGCCGGCGCGGCATTAGAAACGCTGCTGCTCGACGATGCCGATGTCGCCCGGATCGTGGACACGCCGCTGCTGCACTCCGTCGACACCTACACCGCGATGCCCGACACCGGTGGACGGACATATTCCGACCCGTTCTGCGGCGCGGCGATCTCGTCGGCCTCCACCAGCACCTACCAGCCAGGAACTGTTGCCGACGTGCGCGGCCGTCGACTCTCCGATAGCGATGCTGGCGGCGCCACCCAGACCCGGTCTGTCACCCAGTCCGTCATCACCTTTCACGACGCACAAGCAGCCCGTGAGTTCATCGCCGCCGCCCGCACCGGGTGGCTGGCCTGCGCAGGCACCAGCGTGGAAATGCGCGACGACGCCGGTCGTGCGGTGTGGCGTGTGGAGCAACCACGCTATGAAAGAGCAGTGCTGTCGGTGGCAGGCACCCACCGCAGCGGATGGGGGACCGAACATGCGATCTCGGCTCAAGGCGCGATCGTCATCGACGTCACCGTGTCAGGTGCCGACGCAGTCGCCGGCCGGGCCGAAACGGTCGTGCAACACATCGCGCAACGCTTCTCCCAGTGAAGGATTGGGTCGACACGATCCTCAATCCCGAGATTTCGCGGCCTCGCTGTCGCGAAACTGACGGCTAGTCTAGTAGTTGACCGCTGCGCTGGATTCGTAGAGCGTTTCCCGTCACCCCCCAACGACTGGCCAACTTTCTCGAAGGAACCGTCGTGCGTGGCTTCCGGCCGGATCGCGGTAACGCCGCGGTAGAACAGCCGGCCCGGCAGTGATTTGATGGCCGTGTGAGTGCGACGCCCCTCGGAGAGCAGCGGCGGTACAAGGTCTGATGCTGCGAGAGACGCCCCGCGGATACACCGAAACGCCGCCGAGTCGGTGCGACGGATGCGGTGAGGTGTTTGTGGCGGGCAAAGTGCTTGTGGGAGTGAGGCATTGCCAGTGTATCGAGGTCCGGATGCACCGCTCGTTTCATTGCCGTCGGTGCGGCGCCGACACCTTCGTCCCGGCATTGGTTCCGGCGTGCCGGGCGGTGGATTTCGATGGCCGCTGACCCACCACGCTGAGCTAACGCTGCGCGCGGTCGGTGCCCTGGTCGCGGCGGTTGCGATTGCTGACTGCGGTGAGCCGGGTGTCGATGGTGTGTGCGGTGCGCAGCGCGGTGCGCAGCGCGGTGTGGCGGGTCAGGGCGTCGGCGATCTCGGGGGTGTGCAGGTGGGGGGCGAGGGCGGCGGCTCGGACGAGGGCCGGGTCGAGGTCGGGTCCGCTGGGCACCCAGGTCACGGGGCGGGGGTCAGCGGTGAGTGTGACTGCCCACGGCAGGTCCGCACCCAGGAGTCGCAGGAGCGCGGCCGAGGGCGGCTGGGGCCAGCGCCGGCCGCGGTCGGTGTCGATGAGGATGACGCGGGTTTGTGCGGCGGCGGCGGCTTCGGCGAGGTCGGCTATCGCCTCGGGTGGGGCGTCGGCGGCGTGATCGACCACTAGCAAGGTTCCGGGATCGGGTCGCCATCCGGCGGCCAGGTCCCGATGGGTGCTGGCCAGGGTTGCCCATTGGTCGGCCACACCGGCGGTGTCCTGCGCGGCGGCGGCGGCGGTGTCGTCGGCGGCGGCAGCGGCGTCACACCAGAGGATTGGGCGGTTGTGCGCGGCGGCGGCGGTGTGCAGCAGGCCCATGGCCTCCAGGAAGGGTTTACGCGCGGAGGCGTGCACCACGCTGAGCGCGTACGGGGTCCGGGCCAGGCGTGTGAGTGCGTCGGCGGTCATAGGCGCCATGGTGGAGGCGGGGTCGGGCAGGCTAAGTCGGGGTTGGGTGATGAGGTCACCGGCGGCGGCCAGGACGCGTAGTTCCGTGCCGATGGCCTCCATCTGATCCTCGACGTGACCGGCGTCGGTGAGGTGAGCGGCGGCGAAGGCGCGGGCGGCGATGGTCTCCGCGCGGGTGAGGTCGTAGCGCAGTCGGCGCAACTCGCCGCGGGCGGCCTGGAGTTGGCGGCGGTCGGCGTCGTTGGCGGCGGCCAGGACTGCGTCGGCGTCGGCGTGGGTGGCGATGTTGCCCGCGCCGCCGGCGGCGAGTTCGCGGGCCGCTTTCGCCGCGCTCAGTTCGGTCCAGAACGCGGTGGCCGGGGCGGTGTCGGGCACGTTGGTGCCAGTCCACTGGTAGTGCGCCTGGGCGGCGGCGAGATCCTCGGCGGGGGTGTCGGGATCGGCGGTGAGCGCGGCGAGGTAGTCCCGAGCCAGGGTGCGGGCGTTCACCGCCGCCTCGTAGGCGTCGTCGGCGTCGGACCACTGGGCCAGGACTGCCTGGACCGCCGATAGGTAGGGGCGGTCGGCGTCGGCGCGCTCGCGCAGGGCACGAATTTGGGGCATCGCCGCCGCGACGGCGGGTCCGTAGAAGGCCTCTACCTGGGTGGTGAGCGCGTCAACGGCGGCGGCCTGTTCGGTGCAGCGGTCGCGCAGCCCGTAGACATCATCGAGCGCGGGACGCAACCCGACTTCGGGCAGCACCGCGCGGGGATACTCGACACCGCCCGGTTCAAACGGCGCATACAGGTCGTGGAGGTTGGGGGGGAGCGTCTCGTCGTCTAGTGGCACCTCGTCGGGGTCGATGCCGAGTGCGACGAGCAGGGCGTCGTCGTCGCGGTCGAAGTCGATGGGACCGGGCGGGGGCGGATAGGCGGCGGCGGCCGGGTCGGGGTGCCGGTGATGCAGTTCTTCTTCTTCGTCGGGACTCATCGGCGGCTCATCGACGAGCGGGTCGTCGTCGCGATCGCGCTCGTAGGGCGACCCGGTCGTGAACAGGTCGATGGAGTACGTGATGAGCCGGGCGTACTCGTCGGGGCGGATCGGGTTGGCCATCCGCCGGCCGGCGTCGGCGAGATGTTCAGCGGCGACGCCGAGCAGGTCCAACGGTGTCCAACGCCGCGGGTCGACGGCCGCGACGGCGCTGGCCAACGCGGGGAACGCCGCGTCAGAAACGATGGTTTCAGCGAGCGCCGTGCCGAACACCGCGCTCAGATCCGGCAGCCACACCGGTCGAAGTCCGGATGTGGCGGTGTCCAGGGCGGCGGGGGACAGGGTGCCGCTGATGCGCCACCACAGTGCTGCGGCGGGCAACTCATCGGGCAGCGGGCCTTGGTCGGCGGCGGTGGTGACCAGGTGGTGGATGTTGACTCCGGTGCGGGCCGCCGTTGCCAGGTGGGCGGCCAGGTGCGGCCAGTACGGGTCGCGGCGGATGTGCGGGTTGATGCTGTCGATGAGGTCGTTGTAGCGGCCGGTTTCGGTGTCGGGGCGGCCGATGATCGCGGCGGCACGGCTTTCCAGTCGGGTTTGTTCGGCGCGGGCGCGGTCGGCGAACTGCTCGGCGCCGGCGATACGGGTGTCCTCGGCTGCCACGCCGGTGGCGGCGCGGAAGACCGCCAGGTCGGCGAGCAGGTCGCGGTCGGCGCCCAGCAGGGGGCGCGCCCAGCGCGGCGCTGTGGCCGGGGTCCAGGTCGTGGCGGCGGCGTGAATCTGGGCGGCTTGGGCGGTGACCCGGGTGTGGCGGGCTGCCAGGTAGTCGTGCCAGTCGGCGGTGCCGCGCGCTCCTGCGGGCAGGCCCGGAAGCCACCTCAGCGGGCCCGAACCCCCGGAGTGGGCGCCGCTGGGATCGAGGCGCCAATCGACCACGGCGGCGGCGTCGGCGGCCTCGTCGAGACCGCCGCGTTCGACGGCCGCGCTGAGGCGTTGCAGTGGGTTGGCGCCGTTGGCGGCGATCAGCGCAAGGTGTTTACGCAGTACCGGCCACGCCTGACAGCGGGTGATACCGGCGTGGATGACCTCAGAATTGGTGTCCAGAGCGGCGCTCTGCTCGGCGTTGAGCAGCGCCTCTGCGGCGCTGCCCACCGCGTCGGTGTAGCGGGCAACGTCGTTGGCCAACCCGAGGAATGGGTCGAGATCGCGGCGGCGCGCGGTGGTGGCCGAGACTTGCGCACCGTCGCGGGCCAGCGCGCGGGTGAGCACGTCGATCGCGGTGTCGGGGTGGGTGGCTTTCGGGCTCAGGACGCGGTGCGGGTCGGCTTCGGCGGTGGACAGGTAGATGTGGTTCTCGACTACCCCGCGGGACAGGGCGGTGTAGACCTGCTGGCGGTTGAGGCGGTCGTGGCCGACGGTGTGACAGCGGTACCGGGCGGTGGCGCCTTGCGCGGAGTCGATGGTTGCGGCGTAGCCCAGCCGCACGCTGGCCCGCACATATGGTGCGGGGAGCCGCAGATGCTGCCCGGATTCGGTGTGGGTGACCATCATCGACCCGTCGGCTGACACCCCGGTCACCGTCCAGCGGTAGCCGTTGCGGACGAAGTCGCTGCGCCCCACCCGCAGGCTGCGGTCGTTGGTTTTGCTGACCACGGTGTCCCCGACAGAGGCTGATAGCCCGTCAGCCAACCGGGCTTCGATCACCGCGGTCGAGGGCGTTGCGTCCGGGGACGACTCGGCGTCGCGGGTCAGCCGCCACAGCCGCGCTTGAGCGTTGAGATCGGTGGCGATCTCGTGGGTCGGGGCCAGCAGCAGCGAGTCCAAACCGGCTTCCTGATCGGCGCGCCACCCGTCGAAGGCCATCTCGGCGGCGGTGTCGGTGGCGCCGACGTGGATGCGGGAATGGTCGGCGTAGAACGCCAGCCCGGCGGGGTCGCCGACCCGCAGCGCCGCCCCGGCCTGGGCTTCGGAGGCCGATGCGAACCGCATGATCTGCGACAGAGTGGTCAGTTCGGTGGTCTCGGCCAGATCGCGCAGCACCCCGCCCGCCGAGATTGACGCCAGCTGCCGGTCGTCGCCGATCAGACGCACGCTGGCCCCGCGCACCAGCGCCGTCGCGATCACGCTGTCCAGGGCAAGGGTGCCCGCTTTCCCGGCTTCATCGACGATCAGCAGGGTGTTGGAGTCGATCGAATCGAACCAGCGTCGCGCTGGATCAGCGTGCCCGCCGTCGGGGTTGGCGGCCATGTGGGTGAACTTGTCGACGGTGTCGGCGACCTCGACGTCGATTTCCGCGCGCAGGATCTGCGCGGCATTAGCGCTGGGGGACAGCCCGATGACGGTGCCGCCGGAATCCTCCCAGGCCCGCGCCAGGGCGGCCATCGCGGTGGTTTTCCCCGCCCCGGCCGGGGCCAGCGCCAGCGACACCCGATGTCCGGAGCACGCCATTGCGCGGACCAGCGCGGCCTGGCCGTCGTTGAGTTGGCGGCGGTTCGCGGCCTGAGCCAGAAGCGCGATCTCGACATCCTCCGGGCGTGCCCGGCGTCCGTCGGTGAGCGCCGCCGCCCGCAGGATGCGGGCTTCGGCGGCCATGATGTCCTCGCTGGTGAAGGTCTGCGCGTTGTGGACGCGGTACACACTGGAACCGTCCCGGCGGCGCAGCACACCCGGTTCACCCTGGTCGGCGGTGGCGTCTAGACCCAGGTCGACGCTGAACGGTTCGCACAGCGCCGCTTCGGTCAACCGGGCCGCGATGGCGTGGTCGAAGGCCAGTCCCGCGGCGCGCGCGACACGCTGGGCTTCGGCGAAAACGTGGGTGCGTTGCCAGGTCGACCGGGTCGCCGACACCGTGGCGATGATGGCCGCGGCGCTCTGGGCGATCCACGCGTCGGTGACCTCCGGCGCAGCGATACCGTGCCCGCTCAGCGCGGTGGCGATCACGTCGCTCACCGTGTGGGTGTCACCGAGGATCACCGCGGCCTGGGTGTGCCATGCCTGGCGCTGCTCGGCGAGTGACCGCGGCTCATGCTTGGCTTGGCGGGTTTCCAACGTGGCCTGCTGGCTCAGCGCCAACGCCTCCGGGCTGCTCGGTTCACGGCCGTGCTCGGCGTGGAAGGCTTTGGACAACTCGGCGACCCGCGCCTGGATCGCGGTGCGACGTGCGGAGAACCCCTCATTGAGCGCTGCGGGGATACCGACGATCTCGCGGACCGCCCGCACCCCCTCGGCGGCGTCGCCACGGTCGGCGAAGCGCACCGCCAGAGCGGCACCGAGGTAGCCCTCCAGCCGCGTGTTGTACACCTCCGAGGCGGCAACGGTGGATCGGAACAACGGTCTGCCGTCCAACGCCAACCACTGCCCCGACAGAGCTCGGACCTTGTTACTCACGGCGACGTGGGTGTGCAGGTCGGGGTCACCGGCGCGGGAATCGCGGTGGGTGAACCGCGCCGCGATGAACCCCTCGGTGTCGACCTGGGCGACGCCGCCGGTGCCGATACGGGTGAAGCACGCCTCGTCCTGAAGGAAGTCCAGGGCGTCGTTGACCGCCCGGTCGTGGCAACCCTCGATGATCCGGGCCACCTGGACAGGGGCCAGCGCCCACAGCGCCGACACGCTTTTGACCGGGCTGAACGTGAAGTCGTAGCCGGCCGTGGAGGTCGTCAGTTCGCGGGATTCCCGGGCGATGAAACCGCTGAGTTCGCGGTCGTCGGCGGGTGCCCGGCCGTGCTGCTGCTCGAACAACTCGCAGGCGAGGGTGGTCTTCATCTGCGCCCGGAGGTCGTCCTCGATCGCGGTGTTCCAGGGTTTCCCCACGCTCAGGTTGTGGTCCCGGTAGGCCACCGCCAGGCGCCGGTTCAACTCGGTGTCATCGGGGTTGATTCGAAACGGGCGGCCCAGTTTCACCGCCGCCGCCGCCCCGGCCTTGCCCGCTTTGCCCTTCACCAGGGCGTCGGTGAGTGCCACCGCGTTGGGGTGCAAACCCAGCCCGAACAGGCTGCGCATCTGGTCCTCGGTGACCGGTGACCCTTCGGGCACCGCCCACAGCGCGTTGACCGCCGACGCCGCCGCTTTTGTCTTGCGTTGCAGCTTCGTCAGCTTCTCGGGCACCCCGGCGGGCAGTGCTGCGGTCGCTGTCTGCTCGTCGTGGAAGGCGCGCGCGGGAGTGCCCAGCCCGGCTAGACCCCGGCCGGTCCACACTCCCGGTGACTCACCCTTGGCGCTGTAGTAGTCACTCAGCGAGGTGCGGCCCTTGCTCGTCGCATCGGCGGCCGCCACCTGCCGCACCAGGTACAGGTATCCGTCCCCGGCGGTCAGCTTGTGGATGCCCATCATCGCCGCCCGCACCTCACGATCCTGACCCTAAAACGGTGTCGTGACGGCTCCCGTACGCATTGAGCCGGACCCCATTCCGAGCAGCAGTTATGCGACCGTGACCTAAGTGCAAGAGGTGTGTGGGCTTCGTTGTGCGGTCAAAGTGAGGTGTCTGAGGGGGCTGGGGTGAAGGGAACGAGGCGGTGGTGTTCAGCCACGGTGGGGGTGGTCGGGGATCGGGGGTTCACCATGAGTACGGGGAGCGTCACGCGGGTGTCTTAGCATCGAGCGATGGAGAAAGACGCTGCTGAAAAGCCCACGCGGAAGCCGGGAAAAAAGGCCGCGACGCGTGCGCGGCTGATGGAGGTGCGCGCCAAGCGGGCCGCCGAGCGGGAGGCCCGCGAGCGGGCGAACATCACCGACCTGACGGAGTTCTTCGTCCAAACCGAACTGCACGACGATGTGGATGGTTGGCTGCGCGATCAAATTGCCCGGGTCACGTTGGAGGCCAAGGATCGTCGCCAGCAACACCGCACCGCAGCGGGGGTAGCGCTCAAGGCGATGGCGGATCGCGGCGAAACGATGTCAGCTATCGCCGAACAGGCCGAGATCACCGCGGCCAAGGTGCGGATGTATCTGGGCCTGGCCGGCGGCACGCGACCGACCCCGCCGCCGGCCACAGAAACCCCAGCCGATCGGCCCGCTGCACAGATACCGACGGGCGATCCGGGAGACGCTGATCCGGGGATCGCCGATATCGCCGCCGGAACACGGCCCTAGTGGTGCCGTGGTGAGCTGCGAGGGCAACGGCACCCGGGTGGGAAGTGGTAGCGGTTGGGCTGCATCACCGAGCCGCTCAGCGGTGCGGGAGGAGCGGGGTCGGCGAGGTTCGCAACCGCTAGCGCTTCGGGTGGACCCTCTCACTCACGCTGAGGAGCAGCGCCGGTTCTTCTCCAGGGTGGTGCGCGGTCCCGGCACCGATGACTGCCACCTGTGGGTGGGGGCCATCGGTTCCGACGGGTACGGGCGGTTCGCTGTTCGGCGAGGCCCTGACTCGCACGTGGTGAGAACATCGCGTTACGCCGCGGCGGTGGCGTTGCAGGGAAAAGTCTTAGCGGCTGGGGACTTGGTATTGCACATGTGCGATCTGCCGCTGTGCGTGCGGAGCGTGACCCCCGCGCATTTGGACTCGGGGGTTCGCCCTCACATCGTCCTGGGCACGCAAAGCGAGAACATGCGGCGCATGGCGTCGATGGGGCGCGGTGGTGGGCGCCGCGCCATCGTCACCCGCGGCGCCGGCACTGCAGCGCGCCTGGCTCGTTCGCGTGCGCTGCGCGACGCTGTGCGCGACGGTTGGGACGACGACGCAGTCCGAGCGGCCTTACTCGGTCAGCCCGACCAATACCGCCTGTGGTGAGTGGCCGGGCCGGGGAGCGGGGAACGCTGCGCTAGTGAATGACGACCACGATGGGCAGCGGTGCATCACGGGCCGTGGGCGGCGGCGATGCCAAGCGGTGATGACATGAATATTGGCCGCATCGGTCGTTGGTCCGGTGTCCGGCGGCTCCCGAATAGGCTCCACGGGTGACCGGCTGCCGATGCTCCGCCCCGGGGCGGGACTGGAACCGCCGCAGTTTTCTCTCGGTTGTAGCGGCGGCGTCCATCGGCGCGGTAGTGGCCGGCTGCTCGCCGGGGCAGCAGATGAGTTGCAGGCCGCCGTGGCGGCCGCCTCGAACTGGAACACCTACGTGACGGTGCACGCCTACACCCCCAAATCGGATGCGCCGCGCGATCGAGGCGGGGGGTGGCGTGGATCGAGCATGGCCAGCTGCTCGACGAGCCGACCGTGGACCTGCTCGCCCAACGCGGGATCTGGCTATCGGGGCAGTACCTGAGCCCCAACAACGACAGCATGTCCGCTGAGCGGCAAGCCAAGCGCCGCGCCATTGTCGAGGGCAACGACACGGTGTGGCCGATGGCCAAGAAGGCCGGCGTGAAACTGGCCTGGGGCACCGACTTCCTCTTCCAGCCCGACCTCAACGCGCAGCAGAACGCCATGCTCCTCAAGCTGCGCGAGTGGTTCAGCCCGGCCGAACTGCTGCGACTAAGCCACCCTCGACAACGCCGCCCTGCTCGCTCTGTCCGGCCCCCGCAGCCCGTACCCGGGCACTCTTGGCATCGTTGAACCCAACGCCCTGGCCGACCTGATCGTCATCAACGGCGACCCGCTGGCGCGCATCGACCTGCTCGGTGACCCCGGCGCCAACATTGCAGTCGTCATGAAAGACGGCGTGGATCTACAAAAACCGATGAACCCCGCAAGGCCCCCGGCCGGCGCCTCGCATCGCTCAGAGTTCGACGCACCTGGGCGGGGTTGGCGGGGGACGCCCCGAGGGCTGGGGGAACGTCTCCTCCCAGCCCTCGGGGTCAGGCGACAAGCTCGGAGGGCTGGCCGGTGATGGCTTCGGCGACCAGACCGATGAGATCGCGGGCGGCGGGCGGCGTGACGGCGTTCCCGGCCAGTCGGACTTGCTCGCGGCGGTTGCCGACCATGCGGTAGGTGCGCGGGAAGTCCATTGCCGCGACGATCTCTTTCGGTTCGAGCATCCGGAAGAAGACGTCGTTGATGTCGAGGGTCGGGGTGTCGACGTTGAGGAAGGACTGGTGCCCGGCGGTGGTGACGGTCCGGATGGGCTCGTGGGTTGGAGTGACCATTTCCGCCCCGCCGGTGTTGTTGCGCATCACCAGTCCGTGGCGCTCCAGGGTGGTGACGGTGCTCAGCGGGTCGGTGGCCGGGTGGGTGGAGCCGTTGCCGTAGTAGGAGGTCACCAGCGCGTGGTGGTTACCGCTGGCGGTCACGGTGGCCAGTGCCTCGCTCACCGCGCGGGCGTCGCAGGACCCGCCGCGCAGTTCGGCGATGAACGGCGGCAACGCGACACCGTCGTTCTCGCGGGTGGTGTGGGTGGGCATCGGCTGGGAGACCTCGACGGCGTCGGTGCGCCAGGTGCCCCCCGTTGGCACCAGCAGTCCGGTCTCGTTGCGGGTGGTCATCGTCCGTGCGGGCATATCGACCGGGTGCGCCTGCTTGCCCTGACGGCCCTCGACGGGCACCAGCAGCGGGGACCAGTACCGCGCCATCCCGGCTTGGATTCGTTCGAGGGTCTTTTTCGCCAGGGGCCGCGTGCGGTCGCCGATGCGGGTGCCGCGCAGCGACCAGTCGATGATGTCGGCGGCGGGCCGGTAGCTGGGCTCGACAATGGAGTGGCGGCACGCGGCGTTGGGGCAGCGGTAGACGTACTGGGAGCGGTACTTGCCCCACGGGGTGCGGTCGACACGCTTGAAGGTCTGGCGGGCCTGCACGGGGCCGCACTCGGCGCACACCGCCATCGGTGAGACCGCGCGCGAGACGTCGGGCAGGGCGACCCCAGTGCGGGTGCAGACCGCGTAGAACCGGTCGCGGCTCTGCGGGGCGCCGGGGCCGTAGACCTGGGCGTGCATGGAGTTGAGGTAGACCAGTTGCACGTTGTAGCCGATGGAGGTCATCGCCATTTTCCACGCCTGGAACGGTGCCCAACTGGTCACGTCGACGACGTTCTCGACGACCACGCCGAGATACTGGTGGTACTCGGCGCAGCGAACCACGTCCCACATCGTTGCGCGCGACCTTTCGGCCGCCTCCGGGGGCAAATTGTCGCCGAACAGGTCGGGCTGCGCGTCGCGTTTGCGGCCTTGGGCCTGGGAGTGGTTGGTGCAGCTGGGTGAGGCCCACAGCAACTCAGTGGTGGGGAAGTAGCGGGGATCGGTGTTGGAGATGTCGGCGCGGACGTGGTCGGCGCCGGGGTGATTGAGGGCGTGGGTTTCGATGGCGCGGTCCCAGTGGTTCGCGGCGATCCGCGCCGATACCCCCGCGATGGAGACCGCACCCTGACTTGACCCGCCAGCTCCGCAGAACAGGTCAGTGAGCTGCAACGACATGGTGATTCCTCCCGATTGAGAACGACTTGCCTGTTGTCTATAGCCTACCACGCCTGTGGTCTATCGGCAACAGTTCTTTTAGGGTGCAGCGTCGTGCGGCGCCCGAACTTGGCCGCGGTGCCGTCGGCCTGTGTCGGGCCGGATCGGCGGTTGAGTGCCGTGTGGAGCGGGGCGGCGCAGCTACGAACGATGAGCGCCTCGTCGTCTGTTTGTTGTCCAGGCCCGTCGAGTCGGGGAGCGCAGCGGCCGCGTGAGTGTCCTCGTCCAAGCGCGGGGCCCGCGCCCATGGGGCGCTTTCGGGCCCGGGACCGGCGTGCGGGCTTTCCTTCGCCGCCTTCTCCGGGAATTGGGTGCGCAGGGTCAGAGGTCGGGCCGCCGGTGTCCGAAGGGGATCGGGGCCGGCAGGGGGCCGGGGCAGGCCTCGGGCGGCAGAACGCCGTGCGCCGGAGCCACAGCAAGCGGCTCAACTCGGCCGCGCGTCACACACCCGTCCCGGCAGGCGTGGATCTGTCACAGATGAGCCCCGGGGGGGTGTTCCCCGGGGCTCATCTGGGTTCTGCGGCGCTACTCCGCGCACACCTTCCGGTACACGGCGTCGGCGGTGGTCGCTCCCAGGATCACCCGTTCGATGTCGCTGAGTGGGTAGCCGTTGGCCTCCAGGAACCGCAGGTAGTTCTGCGCGATGTCCTGGGGTGCCCGCCAGGCGTCTTTCCCGGTGCGGGCCTCGGTGGTGGCGAAGACCGCGCCGAGCAGGATGACCAGGGCGCGGCCATCCGCGGTTGGGGGGAGTTTGGCGACGGCCGTTTTCAGGGTGTCGCCCGCGGCCAGGCCGAGCAGTTCCTGGGCGATCCGCTGACCGTGGTAGTCGCTGAACAGATCCGGCCTGGTGGCTAGGGCTTCGGCCAGGTACAGGGCCGCGCCGGCGGGGGCCGACTTGCGTATGAGCAGCGTGTCGCGCACCCACGCGCGGCGCACAGTCGCCGCCGCGTCGCCGAGCTTGTTCAGCGCGATGAGTTTGCGTCGCTCTGCACGTTCCGCCTCCGCGGCTTCCTCGCGGGCGCGTTCCCGCGCGGCGGCGCCGTCGGGGTCGGCAGCGTCGGCGAGGCGGTCGACGTCCACGCCGTAGCGCTGTGCGCCGTAGCTGGTCAGAGTGACCCCGGCGGCGATGGGGTTGGTGCAGTAGTAGTCGGGCACCCATTCGGTGGTCTGGGTGATCGTCCGGGCGTGCCGCAGTCCGTCGGCCGGCTCCAGGGTCGGGTCGTCGGCGGTATCGAAGTCGATGTCGCGTTCATCAACCGGCTCGCCGGTCTCCGCGTCCCGGAACGATTCCGTATCGACCAGCACGACCGCCCAGTGCCGGGGGTCCATCGCGGCGATTGCCTCGTCGGTCAGGGCGGCGCCCGTGGCGTCGCGCAGGTAGTTGGTGTCGACGTGGTCGGTGTCTGACCAGCTGGGCCGCCGGTCCAGGACGGTGTAGCCCTGGGCTGCAAACGGGGCGGCTGCCTCCTGGCGGCGGCGGCGGTCCTCGCGGTCGGCGCGCAGCTGAGCGACCCGGTGGTCGAACTGGTCGGTCCCGGCGACCTTGATCAGCGCGGTCTGGGCGTCGTCGTCGCCGTCGAACTCGACGAAGCTGGCGGCTTCGATCAGGCTCAGCTGCCCGGTGTCCAGGGCGCTCATTGCCCGTTCGGAGTCGATGGCGGCTTGGGCGGCGGCGACGGTGGTCTTGGTGGTGGACAGCCCTTTGGCCACCTTCGTGGGCGAGACTCCCTCGAGCAGCAGCTGGTGGATGCCCCGGGCGCGTTCGGCGGCGGTCAGGGGGGCGCGCTGATCGTTGGTCACGATTTGCTCGATGATGCGCTGTGCGCGGAGGTCGGCGTCGGTGCCCTCGACGGTGCGTATATACACCGGCACGGAGGCCAGGCCGACCTGGCGGGCGGCCTGGATGCGGCGCTGGCCCTCCCGCACGCGGGGCTTGCACTGGCCGTCGAAGCGCACCGCGAGGACCGGGACGAGCACGCCGTGCTCCTCGATGGAGGACAGGAATTCGCGGTCCAGGCGGGGGTCCAGGCGGACGTTGATGTCGATGTCGATGTCGTTGGGGCTCAGGTGCAGAAGCTCGGGGGCGGCGGTGATGATCATTGGGAAGTCCTTTCCAATTCCGTTCGGGTGTTGGTTATAGCCTACAGTACCTGTCGCCGATAGGCAACAGAATCAACGCGGGAGGGGCGGCGGGTGGACGAACGCAGTGATGGCGTCCAGACGCAGGCGTGCGATCTGGGGGTATCCGGAGTTGCCTCTCCAGAACGTGCATTGGATCGTCACCCAGCCGCCGTCGGTCCCGACGATGGTCACATCGGGCCAGGAGGTCTCTCCGGTGTGCAACGTCAGCGGCGTCTGGTCGATCTGCGCCTCTTGCAGGTAGCCGATCAGATTCTGGTCGGAGTAGTCGGTCATGGGGTTCTCCTTGGTCGGGTCACTACGGGTTGTCGGGGGTTGATGGGCGGATCAGCGGCGGGGCCGGCGGCTGCTGTAGGTGCGCCAGCAGCCGTTACCAGCGGCGGCGACGAGGATGTGGCGGTCCAACCAGACCAGCAGCGCCCGCGCCTGGGCGGTGTCGAGGTGGGTGCCGCGGGCGATCCGGCTCGGGCTCCACCAGCCGGGGTGCGCCTCCAGCCAGAGGTCGATGCGGTCGGCGGCGGCGTAACCAACATCGGTGAGACCGCCGGTCGGGTCAAACATCGCTGCCACCGGCCGGGGTGATGATCGGGCCGGGGCACTGGCCGGGCAGGCCGACGCCGCGGTCGATGTCGCCTTCGGTGAAGGTGATGCCCGCGCTCCCTTCGGGCTCGCAGATCGCGAACCAGTAGCTGGCCCGGCTCCATCGCACCCGCCAGCCGCACTCCACCAGGGTGCTGCGCAGGTCGCGGTCGGCGCCATCGGGGAAGAACGCCTCGCCGCAGGATGGCCGGTGGTGGTCGTTGAGGATGGCGATCAGGGCGTCGACCGTCCGGGCCTCGGCGGCAACGCGGTTGAGGCAGCGCTCGTAGTTGGCCCAGTAGATGCGGGCGTTCGGTGCGGTCATGGTGCTTGGTCCTTCCGGTGCGGACGTCGCTCGGTCTGTTGGCTATAGCCTACCTAGACAGTAGGCTATCGGCAACACTCTCGAATGGAGGGATCGCCGCGCCCGGTGACTGCCGCACACCCGCTGGTTCTGCCCGGCACCGATCGGGTGCGACGGCCACGCCGTCAGTGGTGTTCAGCTTCGGGATGGGTCGATTCGGTGGCGCTGATCCGGCGGTGGCGCGAGGAGCCGGGCCGGGCGGGCCTTCCCGTGGATCACTCCACGGCGTATCGTGGTAGGCGATAGCCAACACATGAGGAGGGTGCTGATGGCGACCAAAGCCGGCCCCGACGAGGAGGACATCCGACGCAAACTGGGGCGCACGATCGTCGTCCTGCGCGAGCGCAGGGGCCTCTCGCAGTCCGAACTGGCCAGGCGCAGCGAGGTCGATCGGGCGTTCCTCAACGGCATTGAGCAGGGCAGGCGTAGCCCGACCGTCCCCGCGCTGGTGAAGATCGCGCGCGGACTGGACTCGACGGTGAGCGTGTTGACCACCGGAATCGTGGAACCCGAACCGGATCAGGTGTGGAACGAGGCGGCGTGGGACAAGGCGGTACTCGAGCAGATCGAACGCGCCGAAGCCCAGTGACGTCGCGGCTGCTGCTGCTGCACAGCTTGCGGGGCTTCCCGTTCACCGACCTGGCCGCCCACCTACCGATCCGGGTTTCGGTGGAGGGGCGGTTGCGAGCCGACGGCGTCGCAGGCCGGTACTGGTACTGCCGGGTGGAGCCGCCGATGGAGTGCCGCCTCGGCGAGGGCGTGTCCAGAGACCACATTCACCCAGACCTGCTCTCCGCGGACCGCGGCACGTTGCGGTTAGAGGCCGTGGTTCTGAGCCCGACCGCGAGCAATCAGGTGCTGCAACCGGGCATCACCGGTTTGACCGTGCATGTGGCGGCGGTCCTTGATCCGAGCGTGGGCGACACCGGAGTGCTTGATACGGCGAAAACGGGCTACCTGGGATACGCGGTCGTCGACGACGCCGCTGAAGTGCCCGACACCGATACCAACGACGACGCGGAACCGATCGCAACTGCTAGCGTCATTGCAGCTCAGACCGACTCGTGATCGGTTGCCGCACAGATTCACCAGGGGAGAACAATGAAAATCGCACTGGCTGCGGCACTCGCCGCGGGCGTCGTGGCCTCCGCGCCCGTGGCGTTGGCCGACGACTCTGCGCCGGATCTGCGCATCGGCCAGGCGGGCACGCTCGTCAACGGCGATGTCGTGCAAACCTGGACGATCAGCGGTCTGCGCGAGAGCGCCGACATCATCCCTGCCCCTGTAGCGGGCACCCTGTGGGAAGCGACGGCGACCAGCACCGCCGTCGCCGGAACGGTCATCCCGGTCATCCCGGCCTTCAACGCCCGGGCCGGCGGCGCCAACTACCGCGTTCTGTTCGCGGCGGCCACCGCCCAGGGCATCAATCCATCCACTCTCATGCAGGGTGAAAAGGCCACCGGGAAGATCTATTTCGACATCGATGCCGGGACGGTGCCGGACCAAGTCGTCTTTAACGACGGCCAGGCGGACAGGCTGGTGTGGGTGAACGTTCCCGAACCCGCGGCCGTGCCGCCCTTCACTCCACAGTCGACCAACCCGGCAGGACCTCAGAGAACGACACCAGCCGCACCACCGGCGGCCGCAGGCACCCCACCGGCACCTAGTGCAGGTGCCCCAGCGGCGACGAGCCAGGGCACCCCAGCCGCACCCAGCGCAGGTACCCCAGCGGCGACGAGCCAGGGCACCCCGGCAATCAGCCAGGGCACACCGGCCGCACCCCCGGCCGGCACACCCGCCGCACCCAGTGCAGGTACCCCGGCGGCGACAAGCCAGGGCACACCCGCGGGCGCGAGCCCGCCTTCAAGTTCCGCTGCACCGGCGCCCGCAGCGGGCACCTCCGCGGGGACCCCGGCAAACAGCCAGGGCACACCTGCCGCACCTGGCCCGACGGGCTCCACTGCTCCCTCAACCCCCGCCGCACCGGCGATCATCATCAGCCCACCGGCCGCAGGGACTGCACCCGCCAGCTGATCGCGGGTAGCCGGACCGCGTCAGCTGTGGGTAGACCACCAGGTGTACAGCTGATCTAGGCCCGAACGCCCGGGCTCTGCCTGGATGGCGGCGAGCAGCATCGCGCGATCTAGGGTCCACCCGACGACGGGGGCGGTGCCCTGGGTGGTGCCGCAGACCAGGGTCCCGGCGACGATCTGCGGGGTTGCGGTTTTCCGCCAGGGGCCGGGGGAGGCGTAGTTGCCGGGGCATATCTGTACGGCGATGCCCTTGATGAGTTGGTCCATCGCGGCGGCAAGAGACGGGGCGTCCGCGAACAGCGTGTAGCGAGCAGTTGTCGCGGGCGCGTCGGCGTTGGCGCCGCATTCGAACATGGACAACGCCCCCGGCGGCGGTGCCGCCTCGCGGCAGACCTCGGGCGGGTAGCCCGCGGGAAGCAGGGCCATCAAGCGGCGGCTATCCAACTCAGATGCCTGACGCTGGGGCACAGAAACAGAGGTGGTCGGAGTGGCAGAGGGTGAGGCGGTACTGCTCTGCCCGGTATCGGGCTCAGGTTTTCCGCCGATGAGAGTCCACGCGACCAGGCTGATCACCGTCACGGCGGCCAGCGCCGCGACGGCCAGGGCGGGCCGGCGCAACGCTGTGAAGCGGCCGGCGGGGGCGGGCCTGCGGACGACGGCGACAAGAGCCGGGGACGCGGCGTGAAGCGGTTCGACCGGCCGGGGCAAGTACGGCGCGGGTTCCTCATCGCCCCAGGTGAAGAAGTCGGTCAGCACCGGCCACGATTCGGTGGGGGTGTCGTCATCAGAAGGCATCCGTTGCGCCTCCGTTGCGTTTGAGTGCGGCCCACAGATCGCCGCGAACCAAAGCGTCTGCGTAACTGCGTCCACCGGTGCCCACAACCTGCATCCTTTCGCGGCGACAACGCCGGGCGTCTATCCACCTCGGACTTTTTAATCCCACGTTCCGCGTGTGCTGCTAATCCCGAACTGCCCGTGCAGTTTCGGAGCAGGGATCAGTGCTCATCGGATTGGCGGGGTGCGATGGGGGTTGTCAGTCGCAGCATTTCGCGCGCGGCATCCAATGCGTCGGTGAGCACCGCGACGCGCTCGTCGGCGTTGCGTTGGACTTGCGCGAGCTGCTCGGCGTAGGTGGCGCGCAAACCGTCGAGTTGCGATCGGGCCTCGGCGCGCTGGCGGTCGCCATCGTGGCGCAGTGCTGCCAGTGATTCCCCAGCGGCTTGGGACGCGCGCTCAGCTGCGGCGGCTTGGGCGTTCGCCTCTGCGAGGGCGGTGCGCAGCGCGGCCGTCTCGGTGGTGGCGGCTTGGAGGTCCATACGCGCCGATTCGATCTGGTCCTGGTATTGAATGCGAGCCGCCTCGAAATCCCGGCGGGCGGTATCGAGTTCCTGCCGTAGTTGCGCGGCGGTTTCCCGTTCCCGCGCCGCCTGCGTGGTCGCAGCATTCTGGCTCGCGACCGCCGACGCGGCCTCCGTTCGGGCGTCGGCAACGTCGCGGCGCGCCTGGTCCACCTCGGCGTCACGCTCAGCCAGTCCGGCCGTGAACTCAGCGGCCTGGGCGGCAAGTTGTTCGTGCGCGCGGGCGACCTCGGTCTGTGCCTGCTGCTTGACCCGCTCCATCTCGGCGGTGAACTCGGCGGCCTGGGCGGCAAGTTGTTCGTGCGCGCGGGCGACCTCGGTCTGTGCCTGCTGCCTGACCCGCTCCATCTCGGCGGTGGCCTCCTCAGTGAGGGCATCGGCCTCGGCCCGGTCCTGCTGGGCGGCTTGCGCGATCGCGTGGGCGCTACGCGCGGCACGCTCGGCGGCCGCCGCGCGGCCCTCAGCCGCGGTTACCTTTGTCAGCGCCTCCCGATGGGCGTCCTCGACCTCCGACCCGGCGGCCTCGATGTCCCCGGCGGCGCGAAGATCGAGCACCACGGCATCAAGATATTGGCGCAGATCGGCGACCCGGCCGGGCAACTCAGCCAGACGCTGGTCGAGTGTGGCCCGGGCCATGGACACAGGGGCGCTGAGACCACCGCCCTCGTCTTGAGTCGGGGCCGCGTCCTCCCGGTGCGTTCTGCGCGCCTTCCACGCGGTCGCGCGGTTGTGGACGGGACCGCCTTCCTCGTCCGCGCGTTCGCAGTAGCGCGACGGCCGGCCGGTGGCGGGATCAGGGCGGCGGGGGCGGGTGCATCCCGGGTACGTGCACAGCCTGTCGGTTTCGCTCGCCAGGGGTAGGACGTTCTCACTCACGGCGACCAATCTAACACATTACGTCATCTCAACGAAACGTAACGTAACGTAACGTAACAACGAAACGCAACGAAACAAGTGGATTGGTCTTTTCGTTCAAAGTTGGTTCCATGCAGCGTGCCGACATGGTCATCTCGTCAGCTGAAGGGCCCGCGGCCGGGGCACCGTGGGACGGTGGTGGAATCTCGGGCTACTCCCGCATGGTGGCGGTGCCCCGTCGCGTCCCGCGCACCTTGTGACTCAGGGGTCAAGCCTTCAGGTTGCTGCAATCCGCTGGATGAGCGCACGGGTTGCGCCGTAGTCGGGGTTGCCGTGTTGGTCGGTGCCGGTCTGGATGAGCGCGACCAACGCCCCCGCGGCGCGAAGTTCGTAGCGAGCGGCGAGTGCGCCTGAGCGCTCGGCGGCGGCGAGGGCGTCCTGCGTAGCGGCGAGGAGGGCGGTGACGGCGTCTTCGCGATCGCTGGCGTCGTCCATGACGGTGTCGATCCGATCAAGCGTGGTGACGGTCAGCGACCACGGAACGCTCACGGTGAAGTTCCCCCTTCAGGACGAGAACAGCAAGCTTGTGACGTCCCACCGATTGTGAGGCCGGTCAGGCCGAGACGCCGGGCCTGTCATCCAGCGGTGTGGATAACAGGCCCGGCGGCGGCTGCCCTGTGGATAAACGCTTAGCCTGTCGGCGTGGGGGTGTAGTCGATATCGGTGGGGTCCTGGGCATGGTCGGCGCCGTCGGTGAAGATGTGAATGGCGGTGCGGTGTGCGGTGTGGAGGAGTTCGACCGCGGCTACACATCCCGCCCGATCGAGAATTTGGAAGGTGACGGGTCCCATGTGGAGGTCGAGCCAGCGCAACTGGCGGGCGCGGTCGCGTGAGAGTTCTTGCCGGGGAACCACCGCGTAGGCCGGGCGGCGCATCCAGTCAATGGCCACGGTCGGTAGGGCGAAGGGATCGGATGCCGGCGGGGCGGCGGGTAGGTGGCCGGGGATTAGCGCCATCGCCGAGCGGGCGGCGCTGAAGCCCTCAAGAACGCCTTGGCACGCCTGCGCAGAGAGCATCGTCATAAGGATTCCGCCCCACTGCAGTCGCAACCTGGCGTTGGGGGTGCAGGCGTGGTGGACCGAAAGGTCACCGACCTGTTCGCCCTGAAGGCGGATCATCGTGTGACTGACCAGGGCTGCGGGCGTCAGATGGGTGTCGGTGGATCGAGTTTTCACGGGCCTACCTTCCGGAGCAATGTAGCTTATAGCCTACAGCTTACTGCGAATAGTGTTGTTGCGCAACCGGTTTCATCTAGTCTCTTTCGCCAGGGTGCGTCCTTAGCGCCGGTCGTCCAAAGCCGTTGGGTGTGCCCAGCACATCCGAGTCGGGCAGACTTCGCCGCAGTCGAGGTCGTCGCAGGCGCCGCTAGCAGGCTGCAGATGTCGGGTGGAGCCGGACATGACTTGTCCGACCGCCTGAACGACCGGGTCCGTCACTGTTTCCTGATCCGACAATATGTCACTGTGACGAATTAGTGTGGTCTAGCTGGGAAGCGGGCCGGGCGGAATAGTCCGGCACTTTCAGATGATCGCGGACAACGTAACGGCCCTGTTCAGCACTCTCAAGAAGTCGTGGACAAGTAGCGGTCGGAGGTCGTTATTGCAGCGTCTCGGGCCGGCCGCGAGACTGAGACCCGCGCCGATGCGCACTCTCAGATGGTCGTGAAAAACAGACAGACTCACCATATCGGCCTTTCTCACGCATAACAGTCAATATGCCCTATACAGTGGGTGGGTGGCCGACGCCTCGACACCGCCCATTGACGCCGCCCCCGACAGGCAGACACACCCGGTGCCACGGGTGAATACCACTCGCCGGGAACA
>Ga0208694_1000486_pt1 | contig 58744 bp, 56 predicted proteins | sample AD_UKC078_MetaG_FD_184442 | JGI IMG/M metagenome (GOLD analysis project Ga0208694, IMG submission 184442) | Active sludge microbial communities of municipal wastewater-treating anaerobic digesters from USA - AD_UKC078_MetaG (SPAdes) (version 2) | ecosystem: Engineered > Bioreactor > Anaerobic >...
TTGCTTTCTTCCAACTTACTTACTAAATTCGTGTTTTCGAGTTGAATCGTATTGGCTTCTATCTTGGACAGTGCTTCTTGAAACTCTGAAAACTGAACCTGTTTTGTCCAGCGGCGTTCATTTTCTTCCGACTTCTGCTTATTTTTATATCGGATAAAAAATAAGTAAAGTACAATCATCATCAGCAAGAGTAAAATGCCAACTAAAAAGGTATTGACTTCGAAAGGAATGTGGTAATTTGTAGTTTGGTTCTGTGTCGAAAGATTTTGCAAAGGCAAGGTCTCTTGGTTGCTTACCGGAATGCCGAAAACACTTTGCACAAAGAATAAACTGAAAAATGTCAAAATACCCGTCAAAACAGGAGTTGTAACCCATCCCAATGCAATATTTCCAACGATTTTCATTTTTATCTCTTGTATGCCTTTCACTAAACCAATGCCAAGCACGGCGCCCACTACGACCTGTGTGCTTGAAACCGGGACAAGAGGAATGGGTGGTAAACCTATGGAGGTGACTGCTTGAGATAAAGTTGTTGATGAAAAGATAAACAAGACCAAGGCTTGTGACAAGACAACTACTATGGCAGCTTCGGGTGTCATTGGTAAAATGTTCCCCCCAATGGTTTCCATTACTTTTTTGCTGTATGTGAATACTCCCACTGCTATTGCAATCCCTCCAAGCAGAAATAAAAACTGTGTCGAAGAGATTGTAAAAGAACCTATGCTGAATGAAAACGAAAATGAATTTACAAAAACACCCATTACATTGGCAATATTATTCGCTCCTAAACTATATGCACCGAAAGCTCCTACTACCAACAGCAAAATGCGAATTATACTTTCCATTTTCAACAGATGGAGACGGGAGTTGCGAATAAATTTTCGTAATAATAAATATAAAAGCGCGGAAAAAACAGCACCCAATATGGGACCGAAAACCCAGGTACCTACAATTTTCTTCAACACATCATAATTTACCGATGTTCCCGTGAAATAGCACCATCCGATGATTGCTCCGACAATTGCCTGAGTGGTAGAGACGGGTAACTTGTATTTAGTCATGAGTGTTACCACTAAAGCTGAACAAAGTGCTGCTGTGAAAGCCCCTCCAATGGTGTCGATAGAACCTAATTCAGACAAAGTTTGGGTTGTTCCCGAACCCTGAAATACAGCTCCCAAGATAATGAATATTGACGCGATAACAGCAGCCTTCTTAAATGAAATCATTTCAGAGCCTACTGCTGTTCCGAATATGTTGGCAGCATCATTAGCCCCCAATGACCAACCCAGAAACAATCCGCCGGAAAGAAAAAACAAAAGGAGCATAACTCAATTTTTATACAATGCGTTTTATAGCCATAATAGAAAGCAAATCCGCCACTTTCTCGGCAGTATCTGAAATGTTTTCAATGTGTAAAGTGAAGTAGCGCAAATGAAACTTTTCACTTAATTTCAAATCAGGCATTTCACGAAAAATTTTACGGCGGATGATATCGGCAAGCAAATCCACTTCTTTTTCATAAAAATAAACACGATGGATTTTCTCATTCACATTCGCCGGTTCACTGAAGTATGATTTTGCAGCAGGAATGACCGATTCGGCAGCCGAAACCGAAATCTGTGTGAGTTGGATAAAATCCGGAATCAAGTTGGCCGGAATATGCGGCATTTCAACATCAAACTGAAAAAGATTTTTTTTTGAGTGATCAATGATGTTGTCCATTTCTTCAAGGAGTCGCATGATGTCGCCCCGTATTTGAGGCATAAGCGATTGCAAATACAAGGTCTTTTCAATTTCCCTGCGCAATTTATCCGACTCTATCTCGGCGTCAGCCAAAGCAAGGATGTTGTTGTTGAAATTCTCCGTGTTATTGTAGAGATAGTTTTTTACTCCTTCTTTGAAAAGAAGCAAACTTTGATCAACACAATTCAAAAATTTGTCAATCAGGTCAATAGATTTTTTGGCTTTTGCAAATAGCATATCTTATGGAGTATAATAAAACTAATTGCAATAATACAACATCTTTTTGTAATTCGTATACATTTTTTAAGATACGATGAAAACAGAACAAAAAATGTAGTGTATATATTTTTTGCTTATCACTTATTATCAAGGTTTTAATCTTATTTTTGTAGTGGTGGCAATTGAAGGAAAAGAGAAAAAAGACTTATTCTGTATAGGTAAAGTAAAGGTTAATTCCAAATCCAATTACCGGGATCTTCAACTCAGAAACTATTTACTTGGGTAATTTTAGCAGACCTAATTTGTTTTTTACTAACTTTGTCGCTGTATTCATTGCTGATAGTTTTTAAGGGTGAAAGTTAACGGATTTAATTCAAGAACTGCTTCAAGCATATGACTTTCAAAATGCTTCAAAAAATCTCACAACCCATTCGTGTTGTAATCAACCTACCTGCATCCAAAAGCATCAGCAACCGTGCATTGATTTTAAATGCCCTGGCTTACAGTCCGTATGAGATAGAAAACCTCGCCGTTTGTGATGATACGGATGTCATGATCAAAGCATTGAATTCCAACGATACCTTATTTGATGTGGGCGCTGCCGGTACTGCCATGCGCTTTCTGACTGCTTTTTTGGCTAAAACAGTGGGAGAATGGGTAATTACAGGTAGTGAACGCATGAAAGAACGTCCCATCAAACTGTTGGTGGATGCACTGAATCAATTGGATGGAAAAATCAAATACATTGAAAAAGAAGGCTATCCTCCCTTGCGAATTTACGGAAGTGCCTTGACAGGTGGAGAGATTCATATGGATGGCGGAGTAAGCAGCCAGTACATTTCTGCCTTGATGATGATTGCACCTTATATGCAAAAAGGCTTGAAAATCAAATTAGAAGGAAAAATCATTTCCCTGCCTTACATCAAGATGACGCAAAAAATGATGCAAGATTTTGGAGTAAAGGTTGATTTCAAAGATCAAGTAATAGATATCCGCCCGCAAAACTATCAACCCATCCCCTACCGAATAGAATCCGATTGGTCGGCTGCTTCGTATTGGTACGAAATTTTAGCTGTTTCCGGCAAAGGGGAAGTTATACTCAAGGGTTTGCAACAAGAAAGCATGCAAGGCGACAGTCAGGTCGCCGAGATATTCAAAGAATTAGGCGTTTCAACCGAATATCAAACAGATGGTGTCAAACTAACGCCCACCGGCAACTCATGTACAATGTTGGCGTACAACTTTGTGGAACAACCCGACTTAGTGCAAACCGTAGCCGTCACTTGTTGTTTGAAAAACATCCCATTTCACTTCAAGGGAGTTCAAAGTCTGAAGATCAAAGAAACCGACAGGGTGGCTGCTTTAATACAGGAATTGAAAAAATTAGGCTATGTCTTGACAGAACCTAAAGAGGGTGAATTGGCATGGACAGGTTTGACTACTGATACAAACAACAATCAAACGCCCATCATCTCAACCTACAACGATCACCGCATGGCAATGGCTTTTGCGCCGGTTGCATTAATACAGCCAATCAAAATAGCTAATCCGGAAGTGGTTAGTAAGTCTTACCCCGGTTTTTGGGAAGATTTCAGTCAACTATCGTAATCCAATTGTGCAAATCAGGCTCATCGCCATATTGGATATTCTGTAATTTATGGAAGAGTTTTTCACACACTTTTCCGGGCTTTCCATCTTTTGAAAAAACATAGGAAATACCTGTGTCATAATCGTCTATGCGTTCAATCGGACTGATCACCGCAGCCGTACCGCAAGCACCGGCTTCTTCAAAAGTAGCCAATTCTTCTACAGGAATCCGGCGACGTTCCACTTTCATTCCTATTTCTTCGGCTAACACCATCAAACTTTTATTGGTGATGGAAGGCAGGATGGACTCAGATTTTGGTGTGATATAAGTATTATCTTTGATGCCGAAGAAATTAGCAGCTCCACATTCATCCATGTATTTCTTTTCTCTCGCATCCAAATAAAAGATATTGGAATAACCCAACTTATTTGCGTGATCGTTAGCAACTAAGCTGGCCGCATAATTACCACCTATTTTATATTTACCGGTACCCAAAGGGGCAGAGCGATCGTATTGACGCATAATAACGAAAGGCGTCGTGGCAAAGCCGCCTTTGAAGTACGGTCCGACTGGTGACACGAAAACAATAAACAAATATTCCTTGGCAGGATTTACTCCCAAAAGAGGACTAATACCAATCAAGAGAGGACGGATATACAAAGATGCTCCGGAACCATAGGGAGGAACAAAACGCTCATTGAGTTTTATAGCTTTGATCACTGCTTCCTGAAACTTTTCGAGTGGTAAGGTCTGCATTAAAATGCCCTTACAGGATTCTTGCAAACGTTTAGCGTTTTCATCTAAACGGAAAATTCTGATTTTGCCGTCTTTGCTCCGAAAGGCTTTCAAACCCTCAAAGGCTTCTTGTCCGTAATGCAGACAAGTCGCTGACATATGCAGGTTGATATACTCATCTTCATGCACCTCTAATTCTCCCCAAGTACCATTTGAAAAAGTACAACGAACATTATAATCCGTTTTTATATAACCAAAACCAATATTACTCCAATCTATCTGTCCCATGTGATATATACTTAAAAAATTTATGCAAAAGTAAGGAAAAAACCTCAGTTAATTGTCTTTCAAAATTAAAATTGACTCATTCCCCATGTTAAACAACAAGTCAATGATACTCAAGTTAGGTTGAAAACCCAATTTATGTTCAAAAACTTGATAATAAGTCTTCAATTCCTCTATAGATTGACTGTTCTTAGGAGAAATTTCATTCCGCAAATCATTGATACCGTCTGTTAAATCATGCTGATAGTTTTCCGTTAAATTAATCTCCACCTCCAAATCAATCAAGTCCAGTATTTTATGCTGCAGTTCCGTATTAAAATCCCACAAATAATCCCATTTTTTATCATAAAACGGCATCAACTCATCCGCATAAAACTCGAAAAACGGACTGGAATTATAGGCTGATTCTATGGAACGCCAATGTTGTTGCTGCCAATTTTTAAAGTCTGCTATTTTCACGTCACGAATATTGGCTTTTCCCTTTTCCGACTTCTCAACGGGGATGGTCAAATTCATCAAGCCGTTGGCAGTTGCAATGGTGCATCGATTTCTATAGGATTGCTTAACATAAGATTCATGTTGCTCTAAAAGCACCACTTCAGCATTCGCCAATACCCTATAATACGCTATCGGTGCGAGATAAGCAACACTTAAACAGTATTTTCCAAAAATAGAATGATGCAAAAAACTATCTCTTGGCATTTTTAAAGAAGCGGTTGAATCTTATTTTTCCGGAGAACCAACCTTTATCTTTATCCAAAGATAACCAGACCACTACGGGACGTCCAACTACATGATCTTCAGGCACAAAACCCCAAAGTCGTGAATCGGCAGAATTATGACGATTATCGCCCATCATCCAATAATAGTCCATTTTGAAGGTATAGCTGTCGGTTTCAATACCATTGATGACAAACATATCTCCCTTACGTTCCAGAGTATTACGTTCATACACACGTATGATGCGTTCGTACAGCGCGAAATTATCTTTATCAAGTTTCAGGGTTTCATTCTTTTTCGGAATATAAAACGGTCCCATATTATCGCGGTTCCATGCTTTGCCGCTGCCTAAAGGGAATACGTCACCACCTAACTCATAAGGTTCAATCGCTATTTTTTCCACACCCGGATGTCGCTGTATCTTTTGATACATATCTTTAGTAAGCGGAAAATGATAAATGGGTTTCGCCGGATCCATACCCAAATACGCTATCAGATGAAAATCATACTGTGCATTTAAAATGCGCCTGTCTTCTTTGCTGATACCCATTTTGGCCTGCATATCAGACGAAAGATACCTGCCATCTGTCTGAACATAATAATTAAACTGAATTCCCGGATGATCCTCTTGGGGAACACCGTTCACATAAATTTGATTATTCCGGATTTCAAACAAATCGCCGGGCAAGCCAACACATCTTTTTACATAGTTCTCACGGCGGTCAACCGGACGATACACAATTTCACCATATTCCTCTTTTTTCGAGCGAATGGCTTTTCTTCCCGCTGCCATGATCTCATCATAAGTAGGCTGTGTTTCCAAAGATTGGTAACGCAAACTGTTCAATCCTTCATAATAACAACTGACGTAATAATCGGGATTCTGTTTGTTGACAGTGACCGTATCTCCTGTGGGGAAGTTAAACACTACGATATCATCTCTTTCAATGCTATCGAATCCCTTCAACCTTTTATATTCCCACTGTGGTTTTTCTAAAAAAGACTTGGTGTTGATGATAGGAAAAGTATGCTGAACCAACGGAAATGAAAGCGGTGTATTCGGAACACGTGGTCCGTAGCTCGCCTTGCTGACAAAAAGAAAATCTCCTACCAACAAAGTCTTTTCTAAAGAAGATGTCGGTATTTGATAATTCTGAAACAGGTAGATATTGATAAAATACACGGCCACCAAGGCAAACACAATAGCATCCACCCACCCCATAACTGCCAAAACGGTTTTATTCTTCGATTTCTTCCACCAGGTCCAGGGAATGTATTTGGTTACAAAGGCGTCGAAAACAACAGGTAGCAGTAGCAGCCACCAAAAATTGCCCACCCAAACAATAAACAATATATATATCAAACACCAAATACCGGCTCGTATCCATTGACCGGTAGTAGCTTTCAAACGAGATTTCAGATCATTTGAGTTGTGTTCCTCTTTCTGTATAACTCCTTTTGTTTCTTTTTGCTTGCTCATAGTTCGTTTAATTTAATGTGCTGATTGCAGCGACTCTTTCTCTTCTTTGGATAAAGTTGAATATTGAAAATACTGTCCTTTTATAAATTCAACATGTCCTGCATGGTATAAAAGCCCTTTTTACCTACCAGAAATTCGGCAGCCATCACAGCACCCAATGCAAATCCATATCGGTTATTTGCTTTGTGTTCAATGGTAATGGTATCTATTTCAGAACTATACTCAACAGTATGTATTCCGGGGACATCGTCTTCGCGAATGGATGTTATGGCTAAATCGCTGGGGTCACTTTCAAATGCTTTGGACCATCGTTTTTTTCTGTCTAAGTTGGCTATGATTTCTTCAGCTAAGGTGATGGCGGTACCACTGGGAGCATCCAATTTCTGAGTATGATGAACCTCCGTAATTTTTACATCATAATACGAAAACTGATTCATCAATTTTGCAAGATATTGATTTACCGCCCTAAAAATACTTACACCTACACTGTAATTAGAACTCCAGAAAAGTGCATGACCATTGGCTTCAATCTCTTGCTTCAATGCCGGCAAATGTTCGTTCCAGCCGGTAGTCCCGCATACAACAGGGAGTCCGACGGCAAATGCACGCAAGATATTCCCCAAAGCAGCATTCGGTGTAGAAAACTCAATAGCCACATCCGCATCCTTGAACATAACCGATTCAAAATCGGCAATATTGTTCACGTCAATGATGCATGTGATTTTATGTCCACGATCCGTGGCAATGCGCTCAATAGTTTGCCCCATCTTTCCGTACCCGATCAGTGCTATTTTCATCTCTCTAAAAATAATTTCAATTTATATTTTTGTTATTATTCTAAATTCTTAAAAAACTTTTATAATATACAGGTTCACAGACTTTTATCAATATATAAAAAACAAAAAACCACTATTTACTTTTTTCGGTGTGGGTCTTTAATATCATTCTTCAATATTGATTTGTACTTAATAAAACAAGTGTACAGCATTCTTCAAATGCAATATCGTTCTTTTTCAGCAAGTCCTGAAATTCCGGATTTTCTGTTCCCGGATTAAAAAGCACGCGTTTCGGTTTGATAGCAATCACATAATCATAATACATTGGCTGATTTTTCGGTCCCACATACAATGTTACAGTATCAATATCACTAAATTGTATTTTCTCCGTATGGATAGTCCGATTAAATACAGTATCCGAACGCAGACCAAGCAATTCAATTTCGTGTCCGTGTTTCAGCAAACTCTCGGCAGCTTTGTAGGCATATCGCTCAGGATTGCTACTTGCTCCTATGATCAATGTTCGTTTCATACGGTTATAAATTAAAATTTTTGCTCACAATGATAAATAAAAATCCAACACCTCGAAAATTTCTTCTTTGGAAGCAGTTTGATTAATTTGAAAGTCTCCAATATCGGACAACAATGTAAAATTGATGTCTTCCGATTCATTCTTTTTATCGTGTGTCATCAGTTCATAAAGCACCTCATAATCCTTACAGTTAAAACTGAACATACCATAATACGCTTTGGTGAGGTTTTTCAGTTTTAGTAAATACTCCTGAGGAAAACCAAACTTCATATGAGACAGATATAATTCGCACAACAAACCCCACATAACTGCGTAACCATGCAATACAGGGCGGTTGAAACGATATGAAAAAGTTTCGAAAGCATGTCCGAAAGTATGTCCTAAATTCAATACTTTACGTACATTTTGCTCCGTTGGGTCTTGTTTTACCACCCATTCTTTAATGTGAATACTAGACTCAACCAAGGTGCGCAAAACGTCAAAATTTACCTTTTCCAAATCAAAAGTACTCACTTTTTGCCATTCTTCTTTCGAGTAAATCAATGCATGTTTAATCATTTCGGCAAAGCCGGAACGTATATTTTCAATATCAAGTGTTTTAAAGAAATCAGTATAAATCAAGACAGCGCGAGGCAAATTAAAAACTCCAATTTCATTTTTGTACCCTAAAAAATTGATGCCCGTCTTTCCGCCGGAAGCTGCGTCCACAGCACCCAACAATGTAGTCGAGATGTTGATATAGTCAATCCCACGTTTAAAGGTAGAAGCAACAAATCCACCAATGTCCGTGACCATGCCACCACCCAAATTAATCATCAAAGATTTACGATTTGCACCATTTTCACTCAGATAACGCCAAATTTTGACTACAGAATCAATGTTCTTATTTTCATCCCCGGAAGGGATTGTAATCAAGTGTGCTTCTTTCAGGCAAGACAAATCCCCTATCAGAGGATAACAAAAATTCAAAGTATTATCGTCTGTCAGGATAAAAATATCGGATGATGGATGGTTTCCAACAGCTCTAAGAACTGCTTCTTTAATGTCGGTGCAAATAATTGCAACCTGCTGACTCATATTGTTAAAATTAAAAAGCAAAGATACATTTTTTCTTTATTATAAAAGCGTCAAATCAGTACCATTACAAATATAAATTCTCTAAAAATAAATCATTTGTTAAATTTACCTCATGAAAGGCTAAAATTTACTTACACACTTCCATCATATGAAAATATGTTCATATATTTGTGCGAGTTTTTTAAAGATTAGATGAAAGAGTTCTCTCATATGGAAGATGCAGCTTATATGCTGAAGGCGATTGCTCACAATACTCGCTTATGCATAATATCACTTTTGGCAAAAAATGATGAATTGAATGTTACGGAGATTAGCGAAAAACTACAATGTGAGCAATCATTACTATCGCATCATTTGACAAATATGCGGGCAAGAGGTGTTTTAAACTGTCGCAAAGAAGGGAAAAATTGTTTTTATTCTTTGAAAAACAAAAAAATTACGAAAATATTAGACTGTATTGTTCAATCATGTCAGTCTGATGAATAAATAACATTTGAAATTCAGTTTATACTGCTGCATCACTAAATACAAAGCGACATGGTCAAAGAATTTATTAAAAAAAACATATTAAGAATAATCGGAGTTTTGGTAGGCACGGTATCCGGATACTTATATTACCGCTTTGTCGGTTGCAAATCGGGCACCTGTCCAATCACATCAAATCCGTATATCAGCATCCTTTATGGAGCAGTATTGGGTTACTTACTTTTTGATTTATTTAAAAGCAAAAAAACAACATAAAATAAGAAACATCATGAGAAAAATTCTTGGAGCTTCTTTCATGCTCATCATCATCTCTTTTACTGCTTGTGCAAACCAATCAAACCGTGCTGAGCAGGAGGATGCAAAAGAACCTGAATTAACAACAGTAGAGAATAATAATAAAACAAACGAAACAAAAAAAATGGGAACAATTCTTTTAACAAAGGCTGATTTTTTAAAAAAGGTAGCAAATTATGAGGCAAACCCGACTGAGTGGAAATATTTAGGTGACAAACCATGTATCATTGATTTTTACGCGGATTGGTGCGGACCCTGCAAAGCGGTAGCTCCGATTCTTGAAGAGTTGGCCAAAGAATATGATGGACAAATCTATATTTATAAAGTTGATACGGAAAAAGAGCAAGAACTGGCGGCTGCATTTGGTATTCGCAGCATTCCGTCACTTTTGTTTTGCCCGATGAACGAGCAACCACAAATGGCTATGGGTGCATTGCCTAAAGAAGCATTCAAGCAAGCCATTGAGGAGGTATTGCTGAAAAAAGCCAAATAAATTTTGATAAAATAATTTTAGCGTACTCACACCTCCATGATATCATCCTTTTCAAGAGGTGCATACGGACCTTCCTTTAATTCGAAAATGACCGTGCCGGCTTCCAACACCTCCACATTGTGCCAACTACCTGCCGGCATGCTGATGCCAAATTTACCTTCTTTGGGATCTAAACGATAAGTGGCTATGTGTTCTTTCTGATCGTTGTAAGCATGCACATCTAATTTTCCCCGAAGTATCACATAAATCTCATCCGTGTGCGGATGCCTGTGAACCGGTAATACAGTGCCGGGTTCCATGGCATTTAGTAAGCGTTGTACTTTGTCATTCAAATCTTGATGAAAATTATAATTCATGCGAAGACGGGGACTTTGCTGAGCAAGAAGGGTTATTGAATCAAGCAATGGTTTGTCAATGAGTTGCATAGGATGTTTAACGACTGTTATTTTTGGGCATTACGTGATAATTGATGCAAATAAAAATATTTTTTTACAAGCACATAATAAATTATAGATAATAATAGGATGACACCAATTAAATAGAACAAAGCGAATTGTCTGGAAATAATAAGTCCAACAATAATAACTGCTTGTATAACCGCATAAATTACAGACACAAGTAAATGTGAAAATTTAAGCTCATTCACAAGTAATTGAAACAAATGACTTCTGTGAGCTTCGAAAATATTTTCTTTCAATATCAACCTGTGTATAATCGTTAAAACGGTATCTACCCCAAAAACAGCTAACAAACTAATCCATGCAATATTATTTGTTTTTATGATTAGCATACTTAACAAAAAAACAATAATAGTTGCTAAACTAATAGCTCCAACATCGCCTGCAAAACAAATTGGTTTTTTTCTAAGATTAAAAAAATTGAACACAATCAATGCAAGTAATAGATAATTTATGATTTGTTCATCTATAAAATAGCAATAAAACCTGTTGATACACCACAGTGCTCCGGATACAACAAAAGCATTGAGTCCAATCATTCCATTAATACCATCCATAAAATTAAATGTATTCAAAATTCCTCCGGCGACAACAATAAATGTCACAATGAGAAACCAGGAATACTCGTATATACCAATCTGATAACCAAGAATGACCATGGAGAACAATTGAAAGAATAATCTGAGTTTCGATGAATAGGGTTTTATATCATCTATGAAACTTGTAATAGCAACAAAAGAAAGTGCAAGAAAAAACCAGGGATATTGAAATTTGGAAACAACAAAAAAAGTAAGCATGGAAATATAAAACACAATGCCACCTCCTAATAATGTGTCATTGTTGTGAGAACTCCTTGAATTGGGTTTGGCAACAATATTAAAACGTTTTGCAAAGTTAAAATACAACAATTCGCAGGTAAAAAACATCAACAACAAGAACAAATACTCGGTCATAAAGAAAAGCTTTTTATGGTTTTTTTCATACCGTCAACTGCTCTGACAGGTAAAATCTCAATTTGTAAAGCTTGTTTAATTTTATTGTTCGATACTATATAGTTTTCCGTCAATTTGTTCAACCGGGACGAATTAAAAGGAAGATGCAACATTGTACCTATCCGAGCTGCCCAACGTATCACAGAAGGGTGAATATGTAAAATTTTAATTGGCTTAGAAAGCACTTCAGATATGATTAAAATTATTTCGGTGGTTGACAATGCTTCATCGTCCGATACATGATAGACACCACTTTGAACATTTTTTTCTATCAAAGCAGAAACAATGAAAATTAAATTAGCCACAGATGTAAACGATCTTTTATTTTCAAATGCTCCCAAGGGCCACGCAAAGCCCTTGCGAACAAATGCATATAACAAATTTAAATTTCCTTTATTTCCTTTTCCATGAATCATGGACGGACGAAGGATATAAACAAATTTGTTAACTCTTTCAGGATGCTTATTCACATCAAACCGTGACAAAATATATTCTTCAGCCTTTCTTTTACTTTCTCCGTACGGACCAACAGGTTGAGGCATAACATCTTCTGTAAGCATAACGTCAGGAACTGAGTTTGCAACAGCTTTTACCGAACTAAAAAATATAAACTTCTTAGCCTTTGTCGTCAGGAACCAATCGAATATTTGTTGTGTTAATTTAGTATTCACCTGAAAATATTCCTCTGCCAAAGCTTTATTATTGACGTCATGAGCTTTACCTGCCAGATGAATCACAACATCAACTTCAGGCAAACTTGATATGCGACTCCATTCATAAATATCCTTTACACCATCTATAGGCGACAGATCTATGTCTAAACCATACAGTTCGTGCTGTCCTTTTAACGCATCCACCAAGTTAGAACCAACAAAACCCTGAATTCCGGTAATGAGAATAGTCATTTATTTCAATAAGATCAATTCGAAAATTTTTATAAAATATTTGAAACCTAAAATGAACATATTGGTATATATCCCGTTTTCTTTACAAGCAGTTACAATTTCTTTATTCAATATATAATTGCTTTTCAACGAAGCTGTGCTCTTTCCGCCCATCCTCATTCTGACTATTTCAACAGACAAATATTTACTTTTTAAATTGTTTTTGTACAAAAAACGACACAGCAATTCATAATCTGCTGCTATCTGATAATTTAAACGAAACATCCCTAATTCATCATAATACTTTCTATATGTAAAAAAAGAAGGATGTGGAGGCATAAACCCAAAGCGAAATCTTATGGGACGAAAATTTTTTGCTCGGATATAACGTACAATTTTATCCGGATTGTTAACTGACATGAATTTTACATCGCCATAAACGGCTTGTACGTCAATATTATCCTTAAAGCACTCAACTATTCCGGTTATAATATGAGGAAAAGGGTATATATCATCCGAATTTAAAAATCCGATAATATCCCCGGTTGACATCTGAATACCCTTATTCATGGCATCATAAAGCCCTTTATCCGGTTCACTAATCCAGCGCATCCGACCATCAAATTTCGGTTCATATGCTTTGATGATATTAAGTGTGTTGTCAGTAGAGGCACCATCCACAACAATATACTCAATATTAGGGAATGTTTGGGACAACACGGAATCAAACGTATCACGAATAGTTGATGCGCTATTGAAGGCAACGGTAATAATAGAAATTTTTATTGTTTTTTCAGGCTCAATCATGTGTAAATACAATATAATTCTATCTTTTAACCAAACAATTCCTCGGCATATTTCAAATCTTTCTCATCATCAATTTCGTACCATTTCAAATCCTTCAACTTCAACACCTGAAGCGGATATTGAGTAACAGCAATATGCAACAAAGCAAATTCATACCCCAATTTTGGATACTGATGCTTGATGGGTTCGTAGTAATCACACAAAGCCGTGTAGAAACGACTACTGATCTTATGGATGCCCACAAACTCACCACAAACAGTTAATTCACTGCGATTTGTAGAACATTTTGTAAGATGTCCCTGCCCATCAAATTCAACAAAGTATTGATCCTGAAATTTGGTTTCGGGAGCAGCCAGTAAAATATCTGTATATTCGCTCTCCAATAAAGCAGTGATAGCACGCCTTTCATATATCAAATCCGATTCAAGCAGTAAAAAGTCATCCCCGCCGATTTGTCCGGCACAATTTGCTAAGGTCCACATACTATTGGTATCAGCAAAATGCTCACTGAAACAACACTCCACCTGCGGATAAATCTGTTGAAGCGCTTCGTATTGTTCTTTGTGATAACCTGTTCCGATAACAATGCGCTTAATGCCACTTTCAATGAGTTGATGGATGGAACGAATCACCATGGGCGTACCATTAACGGGAATAAATCCCTTGGAACGTAAAATGGTCATTTTTCCGAAACGAGTCCCTCTGCCTGCCGCTAAAATCACTGCCGTCTCTATCATCTACTCCTACGACTAATATGCTACTTTTTGAATACCCGACACATCTAAATAATTTTTCATCTGCAATAAAAACAACCGAATATCTTCAGCATATAAATCACCCAATACAGATAATCGGAAGGTAGCTTCTTTAGCTCCCTTACCCGGATAAATCGTAAAACCACGTTCGTAAAAATAGTCATGCATGGTTGTAAAATTATATTCCGGATTACATGGCTCTTTTATTGCCAGCAATATACCCGATTGATACTGATCAGGTAATAAAAACTCAAAACCCAAATTTTCTAATCCTTTATACAAAATCTCGTAATTATTACGATAACGTCTGATACGCCCTTCCATGGTTTCTTCAAAAAACAAATCCAGCGCCTTTCTCAAGGCATACACTACCTGAACAGGTGGGGTAAACTGCATCTGACCGGTTTGATGAAATCCTTCATGCTGTGCATACAAGTCAAAATAAAACGAACGAGCATTATTTTTAATTTTTCCCAACAAGTTTTTCTTGAAAATCACGAACGACAAACCAGCCATGCCCTGTATGCATTTATTGGAAGAGGAAATAATATACTCAGCTTGCCAGACGCGTAAATCTACGGGCAAGCCTGCATATGAGCTCATGCAATCGACAATAACCTCAATTTGTTTGCTTTGAGCTAACTTACAGACCTCCGCTACGGGATTGCGCATACCTGTAGTTGTTTCGTGGTCAACGATAGCAATATGAGTTATACCAATATCTTCCTCAAGCATTCTCTTTATCTGATTTACGTCAGGAAAATCACCATAAGGCAAAGTGTAAGCGGTAAACGGAATTTGGTAACACACAGCAATTTGTTTCATGCGTGTTCCATACGCACCGTTTTCTACTATCAATAATTTACCGTTTTTTGGTACTGCTGATGTAATGGCTGCTTCCACTCCTCCCGTTCCTGAAGAAGCAAACAATACGGCGGTATAATCATCTCCACCATTAACTACCCGGGGCAAATCCTGCTTGATGCCATCCATCAGATCGCAAAACTCTTTTTCACGTGGACAAATATCCGGAACTACCAATGCCCATTTGACCTCATCGGAAGTAGTAGCCGGTCCCGGATTAAGTAATATATTACGCTTGATAGGTTTCATACGTATATTATTTTAATTTCATCTTTCTTTTAAGAAGTCAACAAATGCTTCTTTATTCTCCTTAGGAGATGTCTTGGGACGTCCCAAATCCGGACGAGCACCTTTACGTACTTTGAACTCAATAAAGGTTGGACCTATATATCGGCATTGCTGCCAAACTTTCTGCAACTCATCTTCGTTGGTTACGCTAAACACTTGGGCGTAACCACAGCTTTTGGCGATTTGAGGACAATCAACCTCAAAACCGACGGTTGATTGTCCGCCTACCGAATCATGTGCTCCATTGTTCAGCACCAGGTGAATCAAATTTTTAACATTGGCTGAGCCTACGATGGCTAATGATCCCATATGCATCAGGATAGCACCATCACCATCCAAACAATACACCCGGCGATCTTTCTTTTCCAGGGCAATACCCAAGGCTATCTGTACAGCGTGCCCCATCGAACCGACGGTCAGAAAATCCGCCTGATGGCCTGCATGAGTACGCTCACGGTATTCATACAGCTCACGGGATATCATACCGGTCGTTGAAACAACAATATCGTTTTTTTCAAGTCTCTTAGCTATAGCAACAATAGCTTCTTCCCGTGAAAGGGGATAGGGATTGGTTGTTTTACTGTCCAACTTATAGGGCTCAAATGTGTCTTTTTTAACAACCAAAGCAAAAGGTGTGGAATTTTGGGTTGCGGTTGCAACAGCTTCTCGTAATTGTACGATAAAATCAGCTTCTTTATCAGATAGTATCACATAGGGTATTTGCATCGTCTCAAGCAGGCTCAATGTAATTGCACCCTGTTTGATATGCTGCGGCTCATCCTTTACACCCGGCTCTCCCCTCCAGCCTATCATCAGCAACATCGGGATAGCATACACTTTCGAATCTGCTAAGGAAAGTAAAGGGTTGACTGCGTTTCCAATGCCGGAATTCTGCATATAAACCAGAGGAATTTTCCCGCTTGCCAGGTGATAACCTGCAGCTAAACCAATGGCTCCTCCCTCATTGGCAGTAATAATATGTTTATTGTCTTCGGTATGATCTGTGATGTATGCACAAATGCTTTTCAACAATGAATCAGGTACTCCGCAAAAGAACTCAATGCCATTGTTGATCAAATTTTCAAAAAATATTTGAGGGCCGATCATATAAATAATTTTGATGGATATTATTTCGTTCCGGGAATTAATTCCAGAATTTGTTTAATAGGCATACACCATTGGTCAGCTTCCAAGGAGCGTTCATGTTCAAGAATGGAAGTAGCCACCCGATGCATGGCAGGATAAGCAGCCCGTAACATATGGTTGGCATAAATAACGATGTTAATGCCCCATTCTCGTAATTCATCTTCTGTAAATTGATTGTAGCTTGTAGGTACAGCTACAATCGGTACAAAAGGAAAACGTTGCTTGAATGCTATACAAAATGATTTCACATCTTCACCCGATTTCTCCTTGCTATGGATCATAATACCATCAGCACCGGCATTCACATAAGCATTTGCCCTGGCAAGCGCATCTTCCAAATTCTTTCCGCATATAAAGCTTTCGATACGCGCAATGATCATAAAATCTTGTGTGACCTGTGCTTTCTTTCCCGCACTGATTTTATAACAAAACTCTTCGATTGAGGCTTGTGTTTGCTCAACCTCTGTCCCAAACAAAGAATTCTTTTTTAGCCCTACTTTATCTTCTATAATCACTGCCGAAACGCCGTTTCTTTCTAAGGTTCTGACTGTAAAGATAAAATGTTCTGTTTTGCCTCCGGTATCACCATCGAAAATAATGGGTTTGGTGGTACATTCTAAAATATTGTTCAAATCCTGCAACCGGGTTGTCAAATCAACTGCTTCGATGTCGGGTTTACCCTTGCTGGTGGAGTCGGTCAGACTGCTCGACCACATACCGTCAAATTCATGCAATTTATCTCCTTTGGTAATCGACAGATGTTCAATGATCAACCCCGACAACCCGTTGTGAGCCTCTAAAATCCGGACAATGGGTTTGGCATTAATCAACCTTTTGAGGGTCTGAATACGAATCTCAGGGGTGGTGCCGATGGCTTTCACATCCTGATTCAGCGAAGTAGAATTAATCCCCTTGGTATAAGGAATCTCTATGACCTCGCCACCTATTTCTTTCATCGCTGCAAAAACACGTTCTCTTTCTTGCTGCAAAGGACCGGTTTTCCAGTCATCGCCATGCACAATATAATCCGGTTTGTATTTAAGCAGATTAGGTACATAACTCCATGTCTCCTGAGGAATTACACGTGCCACTCCCTTGATGTTCTCAACAATCACCTTACGCTGTTCATATGTCAGATAAGGGATGCGCTTGTGTGAAGCAATTGCTGAATCAACCAACAATCCCACCGTTAATTCCCCGTAACCCGAAGCTACGTTAATGATATTAATTAAACCCGGGTGCATAATATCGGCAGTCATGCCTATGTAAACTGTTTTCATTGTATGTACTGAAATATGTGATACATTTAAAACAAGCACGAAGTTACCAAAATTTTGGCATCATTTTAATTATTTTATCAACTTTCTGCGTTTAGTTGGTTAGATTTTATAAACACATTCATCTTTGCATCAAATTTATCTATCAACTTTTTCTCTAATCTTTGTACATATTTATAAAATAACACATCCGGCAATCTGTATTTAATTTTTTCTTTGATAAACATCATAATGGTCGCCATCTTGCTCACTTTAAAATCGGTATAATATACAGGAGTTCGCCAATCCGGACCGTATTCAAACAGCAAATACTCTTCATAATCTGCCGGTATCAGCACATTTTCTGATAAAAAAGCATACATGACAGTATTTAACAAATATTTCTCCAGCACACATTCTCCACAGCAACTTCTTATACCCTCTTTCAACGGTCCAAAAATATACAAATCTATGTATTCATTATTTTTCATGATAGATATCAGTCCGCGCCTGTCGTACCTGACCACTTCAAAACCATTTTCCCGAAGTTCAAACAACATTTGAAGCAATAAATTCCGTTGCTCGGAAAGTACAAACAAATCAATATCTTCATCGTGCTCAATAAAATCATGTTCCCGGATTGCACCTAATAATGTTCCGTATAATAATCCAAAATAAAGTTTGTTTTTTTGAGCAATCCGGTTAAAATCAGACAAATTTTGTCGCGCAATCTGTCTGTTTATTTTCTTGCGCCCTAAATATAATATTTTAGGAGAAAAATAATAAGCACCAAGAGGTGTAATGATTTTTTCCATATTATCGAATCAATTTTTTAACTAAATTTTTAATGGAATACGGGACATACCTCATCAAGGTATAATACAACGAATTGTTAGCCCGATAAAATGACTTATCGAACTCATCATGAGGCAAGACATAAGTAGGATGTACCAAAGGAAAAGTCATTTCTTCGGATGCAACGTATTCTTTAGGTTGATTTTGATTGGTTGTATGCGTGGCTCCCTCTCCAAATCCGATATTGGTTACTAAATTAACTTTTGGAAAAATAGACAATTGATTTTGCGAGGCTAAAGAAAAGTACCACTGCCAATCCCAAGCACTCACACGATTTTTTGCTATCAATTTCAGCCTGTATTTCCAGTATTTAATATCTCTACTTTTGTATCCCATGTTGTTGATGATAGATTTAGCAGATGGCGAGTCTAACCACTCCATCGATAAATCCATATTTTTCCATGCCCGTTTCCAAGTAGCCCAACCATTGGTCGATTTGTATTTTGAAAAACAATAAGATTCATTCATCTTAATTCCGGGCAAATAATTAGCACCATCAATATTGCCTATTCTGAAATCATCCCGATAGCGTTCCAGCATCTCTTGAGCAAACCTAAAAAATGATAATTGCAGCACACAATCATCTTCAATGATGATTCCCTGCTTTTCCTGCTCAAACATCCAGTCAATGGCTTTATAAACAGCAGTAGAGCAACCTTGATTGGTTTCGTGAAACAAAGTCTTTACCCGGCAATCCCAATCAATCATGCTTTGAATAGTTTTTTTAGTTTCCTCAACCAACTCATTTTCCCCTTGTACATGCGGTCTTGCTGCATCGCAAGCTAAATACAATGTTGCCGGTTTAACTTTTCTGATTTTCTCAAAAGCAATAGCAGCAATTTGCGGCCTTTTGAACATGATAAACAATATCGGTATTTCAAACTCCATATTTTTAGTATTTTAATCAATAAGACTCGGGATACAATCAACTTAATTAATATTTTTCAATCTTTCGTTCAATGCTAATAACAGTTGATTATAAAACAAAACATATTTCTTGTCTCTTTTTAATGTTCTAATAAATTTGAGAAATTTAGCTCTTTTAATCTGATAGTTAATTTGATTTCGTGTCGCAGTATCTCTGTCCATTCCTTGATGTACAACATAAAATCTTATCACTGAATCCATGGTTTGCATAATAGAATTTACTGTAGGCATACGCCTATCAACCAAATGCATGTATTTTATTTTTTTATCAAAAACAAATAAACTATCCGGTTTTTGCATCAATAAGCGATTATGGATATCATTTTCTTCCCCATACATAAAAATTTTTTCATCAAAAAATCCAATTTCTTCAAATGTACTTTTTCTGATAAAAAAACATGCTCCTGAAAAAAACATCCTTCTGTAGTTGTAACACAAGAGCTTGTTGCTAATAATTGTTTCCAATATCTCCCAAATCGGATATTTACTAAATTTTGAGATAAACGACAATCCTCTTTTGTCTAGAGACAACATTTGAACCATTCCCAACATCACAACTCTAGTTTTCTCAAAATGTGCAAGAGCTTTGGCAAATATGGGTTGGACTAACCGAATATCAGGGTTCATAATTAAAATAACTGAACCGGATGCTTTTCTAATTCCTATGTTATTTCCCTGTCCGTATCCTCCGTTTATTTTGTTACTAATCAATATTATTTCCTTACCAAATTGTTTTTCAATGACTGAAAACATATCGTCAACATGATTACTGTTATTATCGACAACAATCAGCTCTAAAGCGTCACCAATATCATTGTATCTATAAATAGAAGCTATACAATCAAAGATATGATGCTCTGAATTATAAGTTACGATTATTATGGATATTTTTTTTAATTGCATAACAATTTCTTATTTAATCCTCACATTTCATTACACAAAATCACAGCTCCTCCAACTTACTTAATAATTTTTTATTTTGCACTACCATTTGACTGTAAATCAATTCTGATACTCCTGATAAAGTCAAAGCCAAAGGAACTACCCATATGCTCCTACTTACCAATACTCCTGTTATTGCAAAGACAAAAAAGGTTATAAATGCAACTAACTGATTTTTTGCAATATACACACTATTCCCAGAAGGTATAAAAATAAAATATCCAATTGCACCCACTGTCAATTGACCAAAGATGCCAAAACTAAGAATAACCAACAATGGAAAAGCTTCTGACATATCCGGTCCACCCATCAGTTTAATTATAAAATTGCCTGTCACAATTAAAAATAAAACAATGGCCACTCCGATAATATTCTCAATTTTTATAATTTTCTTAATCGTAGCTGCAATATTCTTTTTTAATCCAACTATTTTAGGAAACAAAGCGCCATTAATACTAGCAACCAATACTGTTGGAACAGTAAAAATTTTATTTGCCAAGTCATATAATGCCACATCTTTCATGGAGAAAAAACTACCTAAAATAACAACGGCACTTTGTTGTTTAACGACATTCAAACCATTAGTAGCAAAAAAAGGTAATGCTTCTCTGACATATTTTTTTACTTTAGCAAATGGCACCAAGCTGATTAGCAAATTTTCCTTATATCTGATTATTAAAAAGGCTGTTAATGCTCCTAGAATTGAAAAAAAAGATACGATAGTCGCATATAATAATAAATCATCACGCTGCTTTACAAATAAAAAGATAAATGGTAAAGATAACAGTTTAAATCCCAATTGTATATATGTAACCACACGCATGCGTTGGATACCCTGAAAATACCATCGAGGAAACAAAATATTGGTTAATGTCTGGGTAAAGCAGATAAAAAACAAAAGCCAATTCGAGCGAATAGATGGCACAGCAAAAACAATGGAAGAAAAAATTATAAAAGAAATGATTTCCATATATATTTTTGCAGTAAAAATACTAGATAACACATCTTTCTTTACATTCGAATCTTCGAGATTCTGTGCGATTTTTTTTACCCCGGGTAAATCAAAACCAAAATCAATAAAGGTAATAAAATATGTAACTATTGAAAAAGCAAAGACATATAAACCATAATTTTCAGCACCTAACACACGAATAAGATAAGGATATATCAATAAATAAAACAAAGAATTAAGTATTTGCAAGATGGTCATAAAAAAATAGTTTTCCAATACTTTTTTATTATTGAAAAACAATGATTTGATTCTTTGTTTAGCATCACTCATCAGCATAAACCTAATTTAGTATTTTTACATAACTCAGCTTAAATCTCTGTTAGTTATGCGAAGCACAAACATCAGTTGCACCAATACCATCCCAATGTAATATATCCAAAATTTAAAACTATTTTGCCGAATCAAGTATAAATAAAACAATATAAAAGAAAATATCAAGAAATAATCTGTTACCCGCTCAACTAACAATACACTCCTCATTAAAGCAAAAATAGCTAATCCTATAAAATACACATTTAAGAATTTGTAATAACTTTTTCCTGATATGTCATTCATGGGTAATACAAAAGACATCATCCAAAAGAATGTAAACTTCATGGAAACACCTTCTGAAAGAAATAAATATTCTCCTCCATAGTCACCCAATTTATTAGCTACTACTGTTAAATTATTAAATGATAAAATCAGATTAAACACCGAACTTCCCAGCCTGGGAGTCAAGTTTATAAAATATATTATACCAATAACAACAGATAAAGATAAGTATGTAGTGACTTTAAATTTTCCGGAATATAAAAGAACCAACACAATAAAAATTCCCAGTAATGCTGTAGTGTGAAACATATATGCTAACACAAGCAATAGAGCAATTTTCAGATAATCAGATTTTTTGTTAACATTTATAGCAAAAGAAGCTGCTAACAACATAAATGAAAAAGCAAATCCAACTCTTAGTACGATGGCATTTACATAAATCCCAAAAAAGGCAACATATAGTGTTAAAGCAAGGATAGAAAAATGTCTGATACAAATATCTTTTACATCTTCATCTGACTCAATATTTTTCTCTACATTGTTCTGTTCTTCTTGAAATACCCTATAGATTCTCTGCATTGCATAATCAATCAGAATGAGATTTAAAAGGGTTATACAAGCAAAATATACTCTGAAATTATCTTCTGTTAGATTTTTTACAAGTTTTGTGAATAGTTGAAATCCTATTTCAAAACCAAAATCAGTATAATAAATTAAGCTGGGATCTTCATTGTAAAAATAATTCATGTAAATTTCGGTATCAGGAACATCAACACTCCTACCAGCAACCAAAATACAAAACGGAACTATAAAAATCCATTTTAAATAGGGAATATCTACGTTTCGCTCAACATAGGAAAACAAAAAACAAAAAAAGAAAAAAACCAACACATAGATTAAATTCATATCGTCATTTTATCTTTTTTTTGTACGAAAAGAACATATCATAAGATTTAACCGGAATTTCAACAATCTGATTATTTTATAATCCCATATTCTTTTAAATTTCTTACTAGCAAAAGGAAAGCAACTATTAGAATACCACCAATAAAACCGCCGGCAACAAGCCCTTTGGCTTTACCTATTTTTGTTTTCTCCAATGGATATCTGGGCTTATCGACAATCTGTATGATAGGAGTCTCTCGTGCCAAGTCCAGTCTTATTGTTTCTAAATTTTTTAAAACCTCTGCGTAAACAGCACCATACAATTGCACATCATATTCCTGTTTCAATTTGGGAACCATAGCTGTTTGCATAGCTCTGTTGACATTAACACTCGACAAAGACGAACTATGCTCTAAAGCTGTTTCATACAGATGCCGTACTGAATCAGCTGTCTTTTGCACAGCATTCAGATTTTCTACAGCTTGTGCTGTTTTAGTTTCCTTGTAAAAAGTAGATGTCTGATCCATTAAATTTTCAACAAATAATTTGGAATACTCCTCATCTTTGCTGGTAAATATTATTTGCGACATGCCAACTCTTTTACTTAATCTATTGACTTTTAATTCGTTTTTCTTAATATATCCGCTGTAAACGGATGAAATAATACTGTCCTGCACACGTGTTAAAGTTTCTGCATCTTGATTGATGGGAAAAGAAATTTCTCTTAATGATTGATTTTTGCTTTGTGACCATTTTTTACGAAGATTGTTATAATCAATATAAGCTTCCATTAAAGTCATTTCCTGACCCTTATAGGTTACGGTTGACAACAAGGTTTTCTTAACTGCATGTTTCGATTTCATGATTTCCAATAGATTATCTCCACTAAAAACATCATTGCCGCTACTTAAAAGTGATGCAAAACCTAAATTACTGGCTAAATCTATCAAGCCGCCTTTTCCACCTCCTTCAATCAGGGAGAATGACAATTTAGCAGTATAGGTAGGCTTAATAACAAAAGAAAGTGTCAAACCTATCACACCACCGGTTAATCCAACTATTACAATAAGCTTCCATCTTTTCAAAAGATATTGAAAGCTGCTTTTGATGTAATTCCAAACGTCAATGATTGTCATTTAAATACTGTTTACTTTTTTATTTGGTTGCTTATTATCGAATACAACAGCACCATCGTCGATGTTACCGAACTGGTGATTGTTATCACTTCAGCCGGAGTCATTTTATTTGTCAACGAAATAGGCTTCTGTGGAACTATGATCATGGAACCTGCAACAACCCTCGGATAAAATTTGATACCCAAAAATGAACGAGTACCTATTACTTTCCCATTTGGGTACAGGACAAAGGAATTTTTCTTCAAAGCCTTATTTGAAAAACCACCGGATGATATGATATAGTCTTTAAAATTATTTGTGTTGGAATACACTACAAATGAAGGATACATCACTTCTCCAATTACTTTTACCGTCTGAGATTTTTTAGGTATAACCAATACATCACCATTTTCAACAAATAAATCTTTTAAGGACCCGGGACTTTTCACTATTTCTTCCAAATCTAAAGACACTACTCCTGCTGCATACAAAAGTTCCTGGATATCTTTTATGCTGGCATAATTGGTAATCGTATCCAAGGCATTCAATTCGGTAATGCTGCTTATCTGCATTTTGCTTAAAGCCATGTCCAAACTACTTTCTTTAGAACTCTGGAGGATGCGTCTTAGGTTTCTCGTGAAAATTTTGGCCATTGGATTGTCGCTTGCCCAGTTTTCTTCATTCCTTATTAAATAAGCACTGCTGATAGAAGCATAAGGCGTAAAGCCACCGGTTCTTTCTAATAAATCTGAAACCCTGATGTTTTTATGTTCAACAGTGTAGAATCCGGGATTTTTCACTTCACCTTCAACAGATGCCATACGTATAGGTTCAATACCTTCTATAGATCTGACAATCACAAGATCACCGTTTTCAAGATACATAGTTCCATCGTCACCTCCGAAATTTAAATCTTTATCCAAACTTATAGTGAAAGTGAAAGATTTCTTACTACCTTCTTCCATTTTTGTCGGGTCCTTGATAATGCGGACTATCTGAATATTATCGGTTTCTGCGCCATCAGTAAATCCCTTTGCCAGAAAGACCAAATCTCTGACATTCATTTTCATATTTAGTGGATATCTGCCGGGTTTTTTCACCTTTCCTTGTATGGTTACAAACTGTTCATCCATAAAGTTCTGTAAAGAATCAATTACAATGAAATCTCCATTGATTAAAGCAATATCCGAATCCTCACCGGCAAGAATTTTCCCTAAATTAAAACTGATCATCTCCGGATTTTCATTTTTTTTCTGACGCTGGATGGTTGCTACATTTAAAAAGGCTTCATCCTGTACGCCGCCTGCTTTATTAATTAAACTTTTAATTGTAAGGTCAGGAGTCAAGGCATAAGTTCCCGGAGCTTTTACAGCACCTGATAATTCAACACGATTGTCGTATATATCTTCAATTTTCGAAACAAAAATGGAATCCCCGGCTGCAAGTGTGGTTGAAGCAGCAGAAGATTCGGACACATCTATTATGGTCTTTTGTGCATCGGCGTACCTGTAAATAGTAATTTTATTACGATTGGCATCTCCACTCAATCCACCGGCATAATACAACAAATCGGAAAGTGCTTCACCTTGAACAAATTCATAATAACCCCGACGTTTGATAGCCCCATCAACAACTACCTCGTTTCTGTTAGGTTCAACAATCAATATATCATTATCCTGTAACACAATATTACTCTCTAAAGCCCCTGTCATCAAAAATTGATAAAAGTCGATTTCGGCTACTGTTTCAGCATTTCTAATTATCTTGATTGATCGCATGGATCCTATTTTATTGGGACCGCCACAAGAATACAAGGCATTGATTACTGTTGCTAGTGATGGTAAGGTGTATGTGCCCGGGAACGACACTTCACCTGCTGCTGTAACCTTGATGCTACGGATTTTGCCCAAATTAATATCCACCTTGGTTTCCCCCGAGTCAATGCCGGTGTAATACTTAGAGAGTTGTCTTTTTAAGGTGGTATTAGCACTTTCAAAGGTCATCCCCCCCACTTTGATCAATCCAACATTAGGAATACGTACGTTTCCATCAGGTGTGACCTTTAATTTATAACTGACATCATATAATCCTGAAATATCAATAAGTAATTCGTCATTGGTGCCAATAATATAATTAGCCGGAGTTGGCAAGTTTAAATTAGGCTCAAAAATCACTACACCTTTGTTAAATATATTTGAACCAAACACTTTCATTTTTTTTTCATCTCCTTGAATCATAAATTCTCGATAGAGCGAATCTTCGACAAATGTACGTTCATCAACATAATAAGGAGTTTCACCTTCATCCAAATTAGCATTCAAAGCTTGTATGTACTTCCTGAAATCAGACATCTGCCGAACATTGACGGGAAGATTGCCACCCTGACTTTGCGGCAAATAACTGCCCGGGTTATATTGTTGGATGTTGGATGGCATTCCAAATTGTTTTTGATTGGGATTGAGCTGCTGAAGCAACAACATGCGCTGTTGCGGAGTCATGCTGTTTAAATCCTGAGCGTGAAGCTGCAAAACAAAAGGTGTGATCAATAAGAGAATCAGTAAGCTTTTCTTCATTATTTAATTTGTTTTATCTATAGAGGGATATTGTGTTGCTGTGTAGTTCATTAACTGTTTTCTCAATTATATTAGATTTAATAACGTATAAAAGCGTTTTATAGTATATCTAATTAAAAACGTAAAAACACTTGCACCTGTATTTTCATTTAAAAAAGATGGATATGCCCTTTGTCATATTCAATACGAATATTACAAATCTTTTTTATCGTCCTGATAATACTGGAAATAAGAATCCGAACCTTGATGCTTTTTCTTTCTCTTCTTATCTTTCGTATATCCATATCCATAACCGTATCCATAACCATATCCATAGGTTCCTACTCCGTAAGTTTTACTGCGACCGTAATAGGTGTATTTTTTTGAATAATATTGTGAGTATGAGTAATTATTCGTATCTACATCTACATCATTTAATATGGAATAAAATTGTATGTTATCAATTTTTAACTGGTTGGAAAGATTACGCACAAAAAATTTGTTTGTCTTATTACTCCTGATTACAAAAAGATTAATATCCGACAAAGCTGCAAACGAATAGGCATCTGCTACAACACCGATCGGGCTGGTATCCGCGATGATGAATTCATATCTTTTCCTTAACTCCTCGAACATTTCTATCAATTTTTGGGAACGTATCAACTCTCCTGCATTCGGAGGCACCGTTCCAGCCGTAATAAAATCAAAACCAGCTCCTTCAGGTCTCACAATAATTTCATCAAGTGTACATTGGTTGGCTAAATAATTGGAGACACCTAAATCGTTGTCACAATTCAATTGCTTATAAATACTCGGTTTACGTATGTCCATATCAACCAACAATGTCTTTTTGCTTGCCATGGCATACGCAGATGCCATATTGATACAAAAATAGGTCTTACCATCGCCCGATTCGGAAGATGAAACCATGATGGTAATATCCGTTTTTCTTTTGGCAAGAAATTCTATTCTCGTTCTGACAATACGAAACATCTCAGTAAAAGATGAGCGCGGATTCTCTGCCACAATGTATGGACTGTCCGAATAGGTACGTCGTATCAGCCCGATAAGCGGGAAGGCACAGTATTTTTCAACATCGGTCCCAGAACGTATTGTATTGTTAATCAGTTCTTTCAATACCACAAAAACTGCAGGAAGAATCAATCCGAGAACCAAAAATATCATGAATGTTTTTGATCTTTCTTTGTAATTAATCACGGAAGTAGTTCTGGCTCTATCCAAAATATTATTGTCCGGTGTGTTCGATGCTTTCAGTATTTGTGCTTCGGCTCTTTTTTGCAAGAACATGGTATAATAACTGTCGTTCATGCGGTAATTTCTCTCTATGGACACCATTTCTAATTCCTTTTCAGGAAGATTCTCAATTTGCCGTTGCACTTCGGCAAGCCTGCGATTCAAATCCTGCTTCTGGATTTCAATAGAGGTATGCATATTCTTAATAACCTCGTTAATCGCTGATTTGTTATTTTCAATGTCACGTGTGTATTTGGAATAAAACAAATTCTTCTCGCTCATTTCACCTCGCAAAACGATGAGATCGTTGATTTGCTGAATGAAAGACATCAGTTCAGGTTCATTTAAACCAAGACTGGATGGAGCCAAGACAACTCCTTGACTCAAATTGGTTTGAAGATATTTTTTCAAATAAGACAAATAGGTTTCTCTTAATCTGATTTGATTTAATTCATTGTCATAATTAGAAGCTTTACTCAATAATTCACCGGTTAAACCTCCAAAATCAATAAGCTGGTTTCTCCTCCTAAAATCGGATAATTTATCTTCAGATTGCTCTAAAAACTCTGAAACCTGCACCAATTGTTCATTGATAAAATTGATGGTTTTGGTAGCGGCATCATTTTTCCTTTCTAAGTTAGACATCAGGTAAATATCGCATAACTTATTGATAAAATCCACATCACGGGCAGGCGTCTTACTTGCAAATGAAATCTCAAGGACTGATGCGCCATCCATCACAAAGCTCAAGTTAATTCGAGAAGAAAACTCATTAATCAAGGATTCTTTTGTCCTGAATCTGAAATACAATTCTTTTTCAGATAAATTACCGGATACATCATCAACAGTCATAAACATCAGATGATGCTGAAGTGTTTCTCCCAATCTGCCTTTTATGTAGAAACCTTTGGGAAGTTGTCCCTCTTCTTCCGTAATCACATAAGAATCATCTACATATATATTAATTTTGAAAAGAATGCCATATGCTTCGGGTGCAATGTAATCAGTAGTGATATTAATGGGAGACCATCCGTACAAGTTGCTGGTTCTGAACCTCCCTTTAGAAATGTATTCGGTTCTGAATTGCGGAAGACTATCCACCACCCTCGCCATCAAGTCGTAAGAACTCAACATGATGACCTGATTGTTTACATTTCGGAAACCTTCCTGGATACCGAAGCCCTGCATCAGCACCTGCGCACTGTTCATTGCCGAGCGACTTTCATCAATGATAACCGTACCGGAAGATTTATATTCGGGTTGCCATTTCCTGTTTTGCAAATAAGCAAAAGTGAGCATAATAGCTAAGGAGAAAAGGAACAAATACCAATGACTCACAAATAACATCACCCATTCCATGATATTGAACGAAGATTCTTCTTCTTGAAATGCCGGTTTGTCTATGTATTTATTTGTTTCTTCCATAACCAACTCTTTTAATTCCTTTAAATCCTTGTAAAGAAATAAGGGTAAAATTCAGACTACATGATGTAATAAAAAGCAGCAAACAGCAAGCTTAATGAACTCGAAATGATTGAAATAAATGAACTGTAGTTTTCAACTTTATAAAAACTTGCAGGGTTTCTTTGTACGTATATGATATCATTCGGATAAATGTAATAATACTCCGAATTGATGATGCTCTTGGGACGAATATCAAACTCTAATGTTTGAGTGCCTTTATCGGTCTCTCTAATGATTTTCACCTTCTTGTAATCTCCCGTGTATCTGATTTCACCCGACATTGACAAAGCCTGATATAAAGTCATTTTATCCCTGAATATCGGATATACGCCCGTTCCTATCTCACCAATGACGGTAAAAGTTTTATTGGCTAATGTCAGTTTGATCACTGCATCCGGAACAATTTCTTTGAACCGCTGCTCGATGACTTCAGTCGCTTCTGTCAAGGTCAGTCCTCCTACAGGCACACTTTTGACAAAAGGAAAATCTACTGTGCCGTCAGGATAAACCCGATATGAGATATAATTCTGATAGTTTGTCAAAAACTGACTGCCCGTAATCAAATTTGAAATCATTTCATCTGCTGTGATTAATCTGAATAACAACTCATCATCGACTTTTATCCTGTATTCTTCATACTCAACCTCCTCGTACTGAGGCAATCGTTTGTTCTTCTCCTGCAACAAACCTACATAGCGATAACTGTAGCATGAACTCATCATCAAAATGATCATGCACAAAATGAATGCATCAGTTATTCTCGTCATATACGGTTTCATGCACTAAATTTATTTAATTCTTTTTTGGAACCAACAAGATTCTGTATAAAAAAGTTCCTAATGAAACAGTTGAAAGCACTGTAGCAATTAAATTCGGTAAGTTAACTATGCTGAAAAACTGCTCGTCCAACCTTTGGATATAAATCACATCATTGGGCTCAATATAATAATACTCAGAATTTAAAATGCTCTTACTACGCAAATCAAACATTTTCACTACTGTACCATCCTCTGTTTCACGAATGATGCGTACTTTACTTCTGTCAGCAAATGTGCCCACATCTCCTGCCATTGCCAAGGCTTCAAAAATATTAATTTTCGCTCTGGTAATAGGATACTGTCCGGTTCCATTGCCTCCAATCACACTAAAATACTGAGCGAGCACATGTAATTCAACCGTACAAACCGCATCAGTTGAATCATGGAGAAAAAAGGGTTCTATCGCAGCTTCAACCGTTCTCACAGCTTCTCGTGTCGTTAGCCCGACTATTGCAACTTCGCCAACCATCGGTAGTACGATGCTCCCGTTTTTCTGAATGGTATAAGAATATAAATCGGTGGCAGGACTTGAAGTCGAAGTTAGCATCATCGGACTATTGAACAACGCATTGGTTTCTTCATGTGTTGAGTAAACCCGCAAATATATTTTATCACCAATTTTCAAGCGATAATCTTCATACACCAAACTATCTGCGTAGGCAGGGATAATATTATCAGGCTCTTGCAGATAGTTCACCTTACGCGTGGTAATACAAGAACTTAGCAGCAACAGCCAAAACGATATAAATACAAAACGCAAAAAGCTCTTACACATCAATCTTGGAGTGTATTACATTAGATTATAAATTATAATAGAACATCGCAAAGATAAATAAAAATACTTTACTTTTGCAAAAAGAAAAACAATAATAGTCTGTGTTCAGATATTTAAAATTAGTAAGAATTCAAAATCTTTTATTCATTGCTGCAATTCAGTACATGATCCGACAATTTGTGATTGCACCTTTGCTTGAAACTTCCGGCGTAATAGTGTATGAATCATTCTTTCACATAGGTTTGCTGATTGCTGCTTCTATGTTGATTGCAGCAGGGGGTTATATCATCAACGATTATTTTGACATCAAAATTGACACACTCAACAAACCCGATAAGGTTATCGTTGGCAAAAGCATAGATAAACGCACCACCATGCTTTTGTATCAACTTTGCACCTTCGGCGGTATAGCCATCGGCTTGTTTTTGTCGTGGCATGTAAAAAGCCTTATGGCGGCATTTATTTTTTTAGTAGTGCCGGGCTTACTTTGGTTTTATTCGGCAAGCTATAAGCGACAATTAATCATCGGCAATGCAGTCATCGCTTTTCTCTCTGCATTATCTGTATTAATCGTTCTTTTCACTGAGTTAGAACACTTGAGAACACAAGCTTCTGTGATATTGAATCCGGTTGTTTACAGCAATCTGTTTGCCTGGGTAGGCGGGTTTGCACTGTTTTCATTCCTATTAACCTGGATACGCGAAATCATAAAGGATATGGAAGATGTATATGGCGACAGAGAGATGGAGTGCCGCACCCTTCCTATAATATGGGGAATAAAAGCCACTAAAATAATTTCTATTGCCCTTATAAGCATCACGATGGCTGTCCTCTTATTTATCAATTTCGTTTATATTGATTTCGAAGGGACACTTACTTTAAGATATATTTTATTGGGACTGATTTTACCATTTGCATGGGTCATTTATCTACTAATCAAAGCGAAACAACCGGATGAATACCATAGAATTTCTAATCTGATTAAGTTCATCATGCTAATCGGTTTACTTTATGCACCAATTTTTTACTTTTTGCTTGCCCGGGAAACGGGTCTCATCTTATTCAATTTTTTTACTGTCTCCTAAGTTATTAAACTGACTATGCTAGATAATTTTAAAAAATACCGCATCATCTTGGGGTCAAACTCACCAAGGCGACAAGAATTGTTGAAAGGCATCCATATAAATTTCGAAGTAATTCCTACAGATGCTGATGAATATTTACCCGCTCATATTCAGGGAATAGAAGCAGCCGGCTACCTTGCCGAAAGAAAAGCAGATAGCTATAAAGACATCATCACAGACCACGATTTGCTGATTACGGCAGACACCATTGTGTTATACGAAAACCGGATTTTAGGTAAACCTCACAACAAACAAGAGGCAACAGAAATGCTTCGTTTCCTTTCGGGGAAAACACATCAGGTCGTTACGGGAGTTTGCATCCACACCATCAATCGCCGGCACATTTTCCATACTGTTACTGAAGTCCGATTCTCAAACTTAACAGAAGATGAAATCGATTACTACATTGAAAACTACAAACCATATGACAAAGCAGGGGCATACGGTGTACAAGAATGGATAGGTTTCATTGCCGTTGAACACATCAACGGTTCCTATTTTAATGTCATGGGATTACCGATACAAAGGCTGTATCAGGAATTAAAGAAATGGTGAGGCGGTGGTTCGGGGTCCGGGGTGCGTGGTGTGTGGTCGCGACATTGACGGTGGTTTTGATGGACGGTGGTTTTGATGGACGGTGGTTTTAATGGACGGTGGTTTTGATTGACGGTGGTTTTGATATTGTAGAGACGGGGCATGCCCCGTCTCTACGGTAGGTGTGCGACGTTTTAACCGATGTAAAACATCGCCATCGTATCTATTCAAAATTACAACGCCTTGACAGCCTGAATAATTTTAGCCTTTACACCATCTTTGGTTTCATTCATCTCCATCAAGATTGTATCTCCTTCCTGCACATTACCGGATAACACAACATCTGCCAATTCATCTTCAAGATAGCGTTGGATGGCTCGCTTGAGGGGGCGGGCACCATATTGAACATCATACCCCTTGTCTGCAATAAAATCTTTTGCTTCATCAGACAATTTAATGGTGTAGCCTAGGTTTGTCACACGTTTGAATAACCCACTCAATTCCAAATCAATAATTTTATTGATGGCTTCTTTATCCAGTTGATCAAAAATAATGATATCATCCACACGATTGATAAACTCAGGGGCGAAAGTACGATTCAGCGCCTTTTGCAACACCCCTTTGGCATGTTCAGAATCAATTTCAGCATCCGCATCAACCTTAAAGCCAACCCCTCTGCCAAAATCCTTCAACTGGCGAGTTCCCACATTGGAGGTCATGATGACGATGGTATTCTTAAAATCAATGCGCCTGCCCAAGCTGTCTGTCAGACGACCTTCATCCATAATCTGCAGCAAGATATTAAACACATCGGGATGTGCCTTTTCAATTTCATCCAAAAGAATGACCGAATAGGGTTTACGACGCACGCGTTCTGTCAGTTGTCCGCCTTCTTCGTAGCCCACATATCCCGGAGGTGCTCCAATCAGTCGCGATACGGAGAATTTCTCCATGTACTCACTCATATCCACCCGGATAAGCGCATCCTGACTATCGAACATGAACTCGGAAAGCACCTTGGCTAAATGGGTTTTCCCAACACCGGTCGGTCCCAAGAAAATAAATGAACCGATAGGCTTCCCGGGATCTTTCAATCCCACCCGGTTGCGTTGTATGGCTTTTACAATTTTCTCCACCGCTTCATCCTGTCCAATCACCTTACGGGCTAAATCGTCTTTCATCTGCCTTAACTTCAAGCCTTCTGCTTGAGCAATGCGTTGCACGGGAATACCTGACATCATGGCAATCACTTCTGCTACTTGCTCTTCATCAACGATTTCCGGATTGAGTTGAGACTCTTTTTCCCAACGGCGTATGGCATCTTCCAATTGATATTGATGTTGCTTTTCCTGATCCCGGATAGGCCCGGCCAATTCATATTTTTGCTCGCTGAGCACTTTCATCTTCTCTTTCTTCAACTCCTCAATTTTCTTCTCCAACTCTTCAATTTCATCAGGTACGGAGACCGAACCGATATGCACACGCGAACCGGCTTCGTCCAATGCATCAATGGCTTTGTCAGGGAAGCTGCGATCAGTGATATACCTGTCTGTCAGTTTGACACATGCCTTGATGGCTTCAGGCGTATATTTTACATTGTGATGATATTCATATCGATCCCGGATATTCTCAAGAATAATCAAGGTCTCTTCAGCGGTAGTCGGATCAACCATAATTTTTTGAAATCGGCGTTCCAAAGCCCCATCTTTTTCAATGCTTTGACGATACTCATCCAAAGTAGTGGCACCGATACATTGTATCTCTCCGCGCGCTAATGCCGGTTTCAACATATTGGCTGCATCCAGAGAACCGGGTGCTCCACCGGCTCCTACGATGGTATGTATTTCATCAATGAATAAAATGATATTCGGATTTTTTTGCAGTTCGTTTAAAATCGCTTTGATGCGTTCTTCAAACTGCCCTCTGTACTTGGTTCCTGCAACGATGGATGCCATATCTAAAGCCACCACCCTTTTGTCAAATAACACACGGGACACTCTTCTTTGCACTATCCTCAGTGCCAAGCCTTCTACTATCGCTGATTTTCCCACGCCAGGGTCCCCTATCAGTACAGGGTTGTTCTTTTTGCGACGACTTAATATTTGTGCCAGGCGCTCAATTTCACGATCACGTCCAACAATGGGATCCAAACGATCTTCAAGAGCGGCTTTCGTAATATCTGCCCCAAAAGAATCCAAAGCAGGAGTATCGGATTGCTTCGAACCTCCTGATGCCAGTGCTTTCCGACGCGGACGGGGGTCATCATCTTCTTCATCATCATCGTGAAATGCAGGACCCATAACCGGTTCATCCAACTTCGGTGTTTCTAAATATGACTTCACCTGAGCGTAAGTCAGACGCTCTTCGTTCAAAACTTCCTCTGCCAAATTATTTTTTTCTTTGAGCAATGCGAGTAGCAAATGCTCGGTATCAGCCACATCCGATTCAAACTTGCGGCTTTCTAACTCCATAATCTTTTTGATGCGCTCCGCACTTTTTAAAAACGGAATATCCTGACCTACAAGACCTTTATCAGTCCTAATTTGACTTTCAATTGATTGTTTTATTCGGGGAAGATTGATACGAAGATCATTCATGATTTCTATTGCCTTACCACGCCCATTACGCAGAATACCCAAAAGCAAATGCTCCGGTCCCACGTAATTATTTCCTAATCTCTCAGCTTCTTGCTTGCTAAACAGCAAAACATTATGTAATTGCTCTGAATAGTTCATTGTTATGAAAAAACTAATTGCTTAACCCAACAAAAGTAGGTATTTTTTTTGACTTTAAATTGATTAACGCTCGCCAGCACAGCAAAATCAGTACCCTTAAGGTTTTTTATAAGAATACTGCTATTTTGTCAGGTTTCAAAGTTTGAAAAAGAATACCACCACGATACAAACTTTTATAACAAAAAACTATAAAGCTATAGATTATATAATTAAATTTTATCGGTTTTATGTGTTATCTTTGTCCTCATAAAGTCATAGAACTTAAACGAATAAACAAGTGTAACAATTTTAAATATTATCATCATGAAATTTGAACTCCCAAAATTACCGTATAAAACCGATGCTTTAGAGCCGGTTATCAGTCAACAAACAGTTGAATTGCATTATGGCAAACACTATCAAGGATATATCAACAATTTGAATAATTTAATTCAAGGCACTAAGTTCGAGAATATGGATTTGGTGGACATCGTCAAACAAAGTGATGGCGCTATATTTAATAATGCCGGTCAGTCTTTGAACCATCAAATTTATTTTCTTTCATTCTCTCCCAACGGTGGAGGTTCCCCTTCCGGAAAATTAGCAGAAGCTATTAACCGCGATTTCGGGAGTTTCGAAAACTTTAAAAAAGAATTTAATGCAGCATCCGTTACGCTTTTTGGATCTGGCTGGGCATGGTTGGCAAAAGATGCAAAAGGTAAATTATCCATTGTGAAGGAAGCAAACGGAGGAAATCCCATTACTAAAAATTTAGTTCCGTTGCTTACATTTGATGTATGGGAACATGCTTATTATTTAGATCATCAGAATCGCAGACCTGAGCATGTGGATGCGTTATGGAATATTATTGATTGGAAAGCTGTTGAAGCCCGTTATTAATTATAATATAATTGATTGGCTTTTTAGTTAACACAAAAGGCTGTCTCAAAACGAGACAGCTCTTTTTGTCTCCGCCAAAGATCCTCTGCCAAAGATATTCAGATGATTCATGACATAATACAATTTATAGATATCTTCCCGATATTCCCAACCCGGCTTTAGAGGATACTCCTGCTAATAGACTTCATAAAATGCATTCGAAAACCCACCAAACAACTTAGTCATTACCAAATCTGCGCCTCCCCGGTGTCCATAATAAACTGCCCGGAAGAAGCGGGAAATACAATTATCTTTTCATTAAAAAAAGACTCTAAAAAAGAGCGAATGGAGTGCTGGGTAATCATAATGAAAGTGCAAAAGGTAAAATTTTTCCTCAAACATACAATTTTTTTTTAATTGATGCGTTTATGAGTCAGAAAGTAAATTTAAAACAAGCTGCCTATGCAAAAAACAATTACTCTTTTAAACAAAACTGATTTAAAAACCTCTTTTCCAGAACTTAATGAAAGTGACATAAACATGCAACCCTCCCCACAAACCATCCGAAACATCTTGCAGTTCGCTGCAAACTACAGGGTGCAAAAGGTAAATAATCAGTATATTGAAATGTACTTAAGCTAAAAAAGAAAAGGTTTCCATTTTTCGGAAGCCTTTTTTTGTTACATTTGCAGCTTAAAAACCTGGCATTATGCAACGAATCATTTCCCCTTCCATTTTATCAGCCGACTTTAGCAACTTACAAGCTGCCTGCGAGATGATCAATCGCAGCAAAGCTGATTGGATACATATTGATGTGATGGATGGTGTATTTGTTCCAAACATCTCTTTCGGTTTTCCGATATTGGAGGCTATTAAAAAACATTGCACCAAATTCATTGATGTACACATCATGATTGTACATCCCGAAAAATACGTACAACGCTTTGCTGAAGCAGGGGCAGAAATGCTTACCTTCCACTATGAAGCTGCAGACAAACCGGAAAAAGTAATAGAACTGATACGCCAACAAGGTATCAAAGTGGGTATCACCATCAACCCAGACATACCGGTTTCCGCCTTAAGACCCTTTATAAAAAAAGTTGACATGGTCTTGTTGATGAGCGTGTTTGCAGGATACGGCGGACAGCAATTCATAGAAGAAACCTACAACAGATTGGATGAATTGAAAGGAATGGTTAACGAACTCAATCCTTCTTGCCTCATTCAAGTAGATGGCGGCGTTTCCGCTCATAACTCCCAAAAGTTGTTTGAACACGGAGCCAATATTTTAGTAGCCGGCAGTGCCGTGTTTAATGCCGACAATCCTGAAGAGATGATTGAAAGGATGTTGGGTCACGGGTTTCGTGGTGCGAGGTAACGAGTTCCGCGGTCCGAGTTCACGTGATGCGAATTCACGAGTTTCTAAATAATTAATGCTGAGTGGATTTACGCGGATTTCGAAATTGCGTTGCACGACACAGACGACCTTGACTGGTGAGCCAAAAAATAAGTGAGAACAGCGTTAAGAATCGTCCTTGTCTGAGCAACGAAGTTGCGAGTTTGGACGATTTAGCTGTTCGAGCGCTAATTTTTTGAGCGAAGCAGGCACAGTCTTGACTTTTTTTTGTTTCGTTTTTTTGTGTCAAGACAAAAAAATGAAAAGATATTCAAAGCAGGCATAGTCTTGATTTTTTTTGCTTCGATCAAGACAAAAAAATGAAGAGCAATTTGAGGCAACAATTGCCATTATTTTGTTTGTTTACAAATGAACTTCCTACAAAGAACGCCCTTCGTGCGTTTATTATTTGCATTGGCATCCGGTATTGTTGTTTTTCAATATTGGGATATTTTCAAGATCACACGCTTAGTTTGGCTATTTATCGCCTTGATCTTAATTGCGTGGTCCTTTTGGATTTGGAAGTCCCGACAAGCTTACCGTTTGCGATGGTTGTTCGGAGCCGGAATTTTTATCCTGCTATTTTTATGGGGCTTCCAACTTGCTGAGTCAGCAGACCAAAAAAGCATCTTTCCTTGTTTAAACACCAAAGCGATATTTGTTGCGACATTATCTGAAACACCGGTAGAAAAGCCCAACTCATTGACGTGCAAACTACTGGTTATAAGCATGTATGACAGCATTAACTTTGTCAAAATCAATGCACCTGCTATCTTATATGTCGAAAAGTACGACCGGGCAAAATCCTTGAAAAAAGGAGACAGCTTATTGCTCCGCACTACTTTTCAACGCCCATCTCGCCCTTTAAATCCTGAAAGCTTTAATTATGCAGCTTTCCTGCAGAGAAAAGGCATAGGTGCTACAGCTTATGTTTCGGCTCAGGAATGGTTATGCACCGGAAATCATCAAAAATTCTCGTTGATGTCACTTGCAGAAGCAAGCCGAAATTATCTGCTTCAACTGTATCGAAAAATTGAACTGTCAAAAAATGAAATGGCGGTTTTGTCGGCACTGACTTTAGGTTACAAAGACGAATTGGAGCCGGAACTACGTGAGGATTTCTCTTATGCCGGAGTTATGCATATTTTGGCGGTCAGCGGACTGCATGTCGGGGTGATTTACATGATGCTGCAATTGATCTTTTCAATAGCATTCAGGAGGGCAAAAAGTAAAATATTAAGTACGCTTTTTACACTTTGCGCACTTTGGCTGTATGCTTTTATGACCGGACTGCCTCCTTCCGTTATCAGGGCTACAACCATGTTTTCCTTGGTCGCCATAGGCACAACGCTGAATCGCAAATCACAAATATACAACACCATCTCAGTTTCGGCTTTCATCATCTTGCTCGGCAATCCTAATCTTTTATTTGATGTGGGATTTCAATTGAGTTACACGGCAGTTATCGGCATCGTTTACTTTCAACCGAAAATCAATTCCTTATTTAAAGTAAAACATCGAAAACTGAAATGGCTGACAGATTTAATGATCGTTTCTCTCGCAGCACAAATTGGCACATTACCTCTTTCCTTATATTATTTTCATCAATTTCCCAATTATTTTTTGGTTACGAATATCATTGTAATCCCGTTGGCAAGTATGATTATTTACTTAGCCATCGGATTCCTGATTCTATCGCCATTGCCTTTTTTAGCTGCTATCCCCGCTTTTATCTTGAAGCTTTCTTTATGGCTGTTGAATGCGATAGTGGGATTCGTCCACGATTTACCCCATGTGGTATCTGTCTGGCACATAAACTTTCCTCAACTGATACTCTGCTTGTTAAGTATCATTTCTTTCTGTTTTTATTTGGAGTATAAAAAGTTTGGAGCATTGTTTACAAGCCTGTGTTTGACACTGATTTTTACTGTAAGTCATCTGTTAATCTCTTTCAACACCTTTCACACACAACAACTGGTGATATATGCCGATCCCAAAAACACCCATATTGACTTTATCAAAGGATTTAACCATCAAATATATACTACCGACTCGGCATCGGCTGTTCGCAATGCTTCCGGCTTTTGGAAAAGTCACAAACTCAATGAACCGAAAATGATTTCTAAAGCAAACAGTAGCTTTATTATTGATAATCACCAAAAAATACTGATTTTAACAGACAGTTTGTTGCACCGTAAAACCACTACCCTGCCCTTAGAGATAGATATACTGATTATTGGAAACGGACTCAAATTCAGGACTTCGGAGATTTTAAATTGCATACATCCTAAAATTTGTGTCATCGATCAAACCATTTCACCTTGGTATGCTCAAGACTTACAGCAATTTTGTTTAAAAAACAAGATTAAGTGCTACGATGTAAAAAAATGCGGGGCTGTAAGGATACAATCTCCTACATACACTTCTAATGGGAAGACTACCCGCATCTTTACAAAAAACAATTAACCTTATCACAAATTTTTCGTACTTTTGTAAGCGTTAAAATTTAAAACAAATGATATCAAAAATTATTAGTGAAGAGCTTGTGGTCAAAGCACAATGTACGATTGAGAGCGTCGAAAGAATAATCATTGTGTCGCATGTCGGACCGGATGGGGATTCTATGGGATCTTCGCTGGCTATGTGGCACTATCTGATGGCTAAAGGCAAATCTCCTGTTGTGATTATGCCCTCTCCTTACCCTGATTTTTATGCCTGGATGCCGGGTGCAGAAAATGTCTTGATCTATACGGAAGATATTGAATCGGCTACCCAACAATTGCAGGATGCTGATTTAATCATTGCGCTTGACTTCAATACACCTAAAAGGTTGGGTAAAATGAAAGAAGCGGTATTAAATTCACCGGCAAAAAAAATGAATATTGATCATCATCTGTTACCCGGCAGCTTTGCCGATATTATAATTTCTCATCCGGAAATAGCTTCTACAAGCGAGTTGGTGTTTAGATTGATTTGCAGGATGGGTGATTTTGCAGTCATCAATTTAGCCGGAGCTGAATGTATCTATGCCGGTATGATGTCGGATACGGGAGGATTTACCTACAATTCAAATAATCAGGAAATTTATATCATCATTTCTGAGTTGCTGAAGCTCGGTGTGGACAAGGATGCAATCTATCGCAAGGTATATAACACATATTCTGAAAATCGCCTACGTTTGATGGGGTATTGTCTGTATCAAAAAATGAAATTATACCCTGAACATCAAGCAGCATTGATTACTTTAACAGCGGATGAGATGCAGCAGTTTGATTTTAAAATCGGTGATGATGAAGGCTTTGTAAATGTTCCGTTGTCTATCGGGCAGGTAGTTTTTTCCGTGCTTATGCGTGAGGAACCCGATAAAATCAAGGTTTCTTTGCGTTCGGAAGGTACCTTCCCTGCCAACAAATTTGCCGCTGATGTGTTTGATGGAGGAGGACATTTAAATGCATCCGGAGGTGAGTTTTACGGAAGTTTAGAAGATGCCGTGAAATTGTTTGAAGAAAGACTGCCGATATATAAGGATTTTTTGGAAAAAGAAGGATAAAGAACTAAGAACGAAGAACTATAAACGATGAACTAAGAACGAAAAGTGAAGAACGAGTTGTTTAACTGTTGAATTGTTGAACGGAGAACGATGAACTAAGAAAGAGCTAAAAGCTAAAGGCTAAAGGCTAAAAACTGAACTCGCCACCCCGGAACACGGAACTCGTACCTCGGAACCCGTTAACTTCCCTAACTTCTCTAACTTCTCTAACTTCCTAACTACTAGCTACTAGCTACTAACTACCAACTACTAAAAAATAAGGACAATGAAATACATCATAATACTAGGCGACGGCATGTCGGATGAACCAATTCCCGAATTAGGGAATAAAACACCTTTGCAGGTAGCGCAAAAACCATATATAGATAAACTTGCTGCTTTGGGGCGTTCGGGTATGTTGTACACCATCCCGGAAGGCTTTGAACCCGGAAGCGAAATTGCCAATTTAAGCGTATTAGGCTATGATGTGGCGAAAGTGTTTGAAGGACGTGGTTCTTTGGAAGCTGCCAGCATAGGCGTAGATGTAGTCGAGGGTGAGATGGCCATGCGTTGCAACCTGATCTGCATAGAAAACGGACAAATAAAAAATCATTCTGCAGGGCATATCACTAGCGAAGAAGCAAAAGAATTGATTCATTTTTTACAAAAAGAATTGGGTGATGAAATTGTAAGTTTCTTTGCAGGTGTAGCTTATCGTCATTTGATAAAAATTAAAGGAGGAAGCAAGAATATTCATTGTACTCCACCTCACGATGTGCCGGGTACGGCTTTTAGGGATGTGTTGGTAAAAGCAACCGACATCTCCGGAGAAAAAACTGCTCAATTGCTAAACGACTTGATCATACGTTCTCAAAAATTGCTTGAAAACCATCCGGTCAATTTGAAACGTGCTGCGGAAGGTAAAGATAAAGCGAACAGCATTTGGCCGTGGTCACCGGGATACAAACCTGCCATGCAAACCATGCGGGAACTTTACGGATTGAAAAGCGGAACGGTTATCTCTGCTGTGGACTTAATACGTGGCATTGGCGTGTATGCAGGATTAAAAACTCGTTTGGTTGAAGGTGCAACGGGATTGTACAACACGAATTATGAAGGCAAGGCACAAGCAGCCATCGAAGCACTTAAAACGGATGATTTTGTATATTTGCACGTCGAAGCCAGCGATGAAGCGGGTCATGAAGGTGATGTGAGCTTGAAAATAAAAACCATTGAGTATTTAGACCAACGCATTGTAAAGCCTATTTTTGAAGAGGTATCAAAATGGGATGAACCTGTAACCATTGCTGTTTTACCTGATCACCCGACACCCTGCGCAAAACGTACACACACCGCAGATGCGGTGCCTTTTACGATTTACCGACCAGGTGAAGCAGGGGATAAAGTGCAGGTTTATGATGAATTTTCCTGCCGGTCAGGTGACTACGGTGTGTTGAGAGAAAACGAGTTTATACATACTTTATTCAAAAAGTAGCAGAAAGAGATTATGCAAGTAAAAGGGAAAATCCAAACACAAGGAATCAAATATGCCGGTTCTAAGTTAAAGATCATCCCTCATATTATAAAAGAAATAAAAGCACTTCAGGGTGTCAGCACCGTGTTAGACGGGTTCAGCGGAACCACACGGGTCTCACAGGCTTTTGCACAGATGGGCTATCACACTACTTCCAACGATATGGCAATATGGTCGGAGGTATTTGCCACTTGCTATTTAATTGCCGACAAACCAACAGCATACTATCAGGAAATAATTGATGAATTAAATGCTTTGAAAGGGTTTGACGGTTGGTTTACAAAGCATTATGGCGGTGATGAAGCGCAAGAAAAAAGACCTTTCCAACGAAAAAATACGCAGAAATTGGATGCTATCAGGTGTGCAGTTGATAAAATGTCACTTCCGTGGGAAGATCAATGCGTGATCTTGACGGCTCTGATTTTGGGGTTGGACAAGGTGGACAGTACCATCGGGCACTATGCCGCTTATCTGTCGAAATGGTCGGTTCGCTCATTCAATGACTTGATATTGGAAGTGCCTATGCGCTTCAAGATACATACGGAAAATCAGGTGATGCGGGGAGATGTGTTTGATGCAATTCGTACAAATTTTTACGATTTCGTTTACTTTGACCCGCCCTATGGTTCGAATAATGAGAAAATGCCATCCAGCCGCGTAAGGTATCAATCTTATTATCATCTGTGGACCAGCGTGATTTTAAACGATGAAGCAGCGGTGTTCGGCAAAGCCAATCGCAGGGAAGATACGCGTGACAGTCAGGCAGTATCTGTGTTTGAAGAATTTAAAAAGAATGAGGAAGATAAATTCATTGCTTTGGAAGCATTAAAAAAGCTGCTGCAAGAAGTGCAGGCGAAATATGTGATGCTTTCCTACAGCTCCGGCGGTAAAGCTACCAAAGAAGAATTGTATGATATCATTGCTTCGTCCGGTAAATTACTGAAAGTCATAGAGATTGACTACAAAAGGAATGTAATGGCTGATATGCGCTGGACCCACGAATGGGTGAATAGCGATGGAGTGCATTACGAATATTTGTTTTTAATGGAAAAATAAACCTCGTATGTTATATTACAGCACAAACAAACAAGAGTCAGGAGTAAGTTTAAGAGACGTTGTCATCAAGGGTTTAGCGGATGACAAGGGTTTGTATATGCCGGATTTCATTCCGGTTTTGCCTGGTGAGTTTTATCGGAATATTGATAAAATGTCCCTGCAAGAAATATCTTTTTATGTCTCCGATCATCTTTTTGGAGAAGATATTCCCAAGAAAGATTTAAAGCAAATTGTATATGACACCCTGAGTTTCGATATTCCCCTGGTTAAAGTAAATGACAGCATCTACAGCCTGGAACTTTTTCACGGTCCGACGCTGGCTTTCAAAGATGTAGGCGCTCGCTTTATGTCACGCATGTTGAGTCATTTTATCCGGAAAGAAACTAAGGCTGATGACCTGGTGCATGTCTTGGTCGCCACCTCCGGCGATACGGGCAGTGCTGTTGCCAATGGTTTCCTGGGCGTAAAAGGCATTCATGTACATGTATTGTATCCTAAAGGTTTGGTCAGCAATATTCAGGAAAGTCAGTTTACCACATTGGGGCAAAACATTACAGCTTTGGAGGTGAACGGAACTTTTGATGATTGCCAGGCTCTTGTCAAAACAGCATTTGCGGATAAGGAGTTAAATGCCCGCATGAAGCTTACTTCAGCCAATTCCATCAATGTCGCTCGTTTTCTGCCGCAGGCATTCTATTATTTCCATGCCTATGCTCAATTGAAAAAGATTTCGCAGGAAGCAGTCGATAATTTAGTAATTTGTGTTCCCAGCGGAAACTTCGGCAATATCACGGCCGGCTTGGTTGCCAAAAGGATGGGATTGCCTGTAAAGCGTTTTATTGCCGCTAATAACCGCAATGATGTTTTTCTGGAATATTTGCAAACCGGAAAATATAACCCAAGAAAGTCGATACCTACCATCGCCAATGCTATGGATGTGGGCGACCCAAGCAATTTTGCCCGTGTGTTGGATTTGTACAATTATTCTCATGAAGCTATCACTGCCGATATCAGCGGCTTCAGATATACGGATGAAGAAATCGCAGATGCCATCCGCCAATGTAAAACCTCCAGCGGTTATTTATTAGATCCGCATGGCGCTTGTGGTTATCAGGCTTTAAAGGATGGATTGCAAAGCCATGAAACCGGCATTTTCTTAGAAACAGCCCATCCTGCAAAATTCTTAGAAACAGTTGAGAAAATTATAGGTGAAAAGATTGAAATCCCCCTAAAACTTCAAGCCTTCATGCAAGGTAAAAAGCAAAGCATTACGATGAGTAAAAATTTTGAGGAGTTTAAAAAGTATTTAACTTCTTAAAGCCATTAAAAAAGGAGAATAGAGAGATTAATAAAATCATAACTTGCCATATCAGATTTCCCTACACCAAAAGAGTTGCAACAAATTGAAAAACAACCAATTATGAAATCACAAAGACAAGAAAAAATAGCGCGGATGCTTCAAAAGGAGTTGGGTGAGATATTTATGCTTTATGCCCGGAAAATGAAAGGTATTCTCATAAGTGTGACCAAAGTAAATATCACTCCGGATTTAAGTATTGCACACATTAGCCTAAGTATTTTTCCCAGTGAAAAAACAACTGAAGTAATGGAACAGATTGGCATTGATGCCAAAACAATTCGCTATGATTTAGGCAGACGTGTAAAAAATATGCGGATTGTTCCTGAACTGATTTTTCACATAGATGATAGTTTGGATTATTTAGAAAACATCGACAGATTGCTGAAAAGCGATCCGCCATCTCCGCTTACTGAAGAAGAACGTGGGTAAATATAAAAACATAAGAATTGGCTTTAGCAAACTGAAATTCAGCTTAAGAATTGCGGGCAGGTACCTCTTTTCCAAGAAGTCGCATAATGCCATCAATGTAATTTCGGGGATATCTTCCGCAGGGGTAGCCATTGGAACCATTGCTTTGGTGGTTGTATTATCAATTTTTAATGGCTTTGAACTGCTCTTTTCCGACTTATTTTCTGCTTTCGATCCGGATTTACAAATTGCACTGAAACAAGGTAAGCAATTCAGTATAGACACACCTGAATTTGAGGCAGTGAAAAAGTTGGAAGGCATTGCTGTCTTCACAGAAGTTGTCGAAGAAAATGCTTTATTACGCTACAAGGAAAAACAAATGCCGGTATTGGTAAAAGGCGTATCGGATGATTTCAAACAAATGACACGCATCGACAGCATCATGTTTGATGGGGAATTTTTGCTTTATGATGGGGCTTTCGAACGCTCTGTAGTAGGTGCCGGTATTGCTGCAACTTTAGGGTTGAGCGCTTATGCCATTGATCCGCTGTACATTTATGCACCCAAACGAACTTCTAAAATCAACCTGTTACGCCCTGACCAAAGCTTCAATCAGTCCGGCACTTTTATTTCCGGTATTTTTTCCGTGCAACAAAATGAATATGACAATCAGTATGTGTTGGTGTCTTTAAATTTGGCACGAGCATTATTCGAGTATCAAGCCAATGATGTAAGTGCCGTAGAATTGAAACTTTTACCTTTTGCAGATACGCAAAAGGTAAAAAATGAATTGCAAAAGCTTTTAGGGGATGAGTTTTCTGTCAAAGACAGATATGAACAGCAAGAAGCTTACTTTAAAATCATGCAGATAGAAAAATGGATTACCTATTTAATCCTCAGCTTTATATTGCTGATTGCCAGTTTCAATATCATCGGCTCTTTATCCATGTTGATTATTGACAAAAAAGAAGATATAATAACCCTCAGAAACTTAGGGGCTGATCAAAAACTCATCAGACAAATATTCTTGTTGGAAGGATGGATGATATCAGCCGTAGGAGCTGTACTCGGTATCATCATAGGTACCATACTTTCATTCTTGCAGGAAAAAATCGGATTTATCAAACTCGGACCCGGCTTTATTGTAGAGAATTATCCGGTTGTCATACAATTTTCAGATATATTATTAGTTTTCTTTACTGTGCTTGCATTGGGATTCTTTGCAGCATGGTATCCTGTAAGATACATCCGGTCTAATATAAATAAAACAGTGTAAATGAAACATTTAATTCCACTTTATTGCTTGATGTCATTGCTGATTATGCAATCTTGCGAAAGAAAAATCAGAACTGAATATGAATATGAGACTAACCCTGTGTTTACATGGGGGCAAGCATACTTTTGGGGTGATTGTTATGCCAACTATAATATTGAAAATCACGTACTCAGCTTGTATGCTTTTACCGATTCGTTACAATTAAACGACAAAGGTCAATTGACCGGCTTTGGTCAATACTTGTATTTGGATGATATTTTTGTCTCCCCTGCCGACACTATATTCCCTGAAGGAACATACACGGTATCTGCTTCCCGGGAAGTCATGACCATAGAACCCGGCAGTCTGTTTAAAGAAGACAGGGTTGAGATGGATAGAGGTGCATGTATCTACTTCATCGAAAAAGTTGAACAATTGACAATCCGAAAATTCATAAAAGAAGGCAGTATGACAGTGAGTTATACCGATCGTGAAACCATCCATTTTAAGTTTGATTTTATATTGGATGATGATACCGAACTAAATGGATACTTTGAGACTGAAAAACTTATCATTTACGATGATTCCGTATCCAAAGAATCTGTAAGTTCACAAAAGATGAATTTGTTTTATAAAAGGACACATCAATCACTCTAAAACAGCGATTTAAACCATTACTCTTTCTATATATACCACATTCACATTCAAATACTTTTATTTATTAAAACATCATGTCTAAAACTGCTATTTTCAATCCTCTTTCCATGCCTACTTATGTGATGGCAAAACCTATAGGTTCCTTATGCAATCTCAACTGTAGCTATTGTTATTATTTAGAAAAAGAAAATCTTTACAAAGAAGGTGGAAAGAATTTACGCATGAGTGATGAAATCCTGGAAAAATATATAGAAAGTTATATTCAAGCGCAACCTGTTCCTCAAGTCTTGTTTACCTGGCATGGCGGAGAAACTCTCATGCGGGACAAGCAATTTTATTACAAAGCTTTAGCATATCAGAAGAAATATGGACGCGGCAGACAAATAGATAACAGTCTCCAAACCAACGGCGTATTACTAACAGACGATTGGTGTAAGTTCTTCAAAGATCATAATTTTTTAATCGGCATTTCATTGGATGGACCGGAACATTGTCACGATGTTTACCGCAAAACCAGGAATGGACAGGGAACTTTCAAAGAGGTGATGCGAGGAGTTGAACTGCTTCAAAAACACGGAGTTGAATTTAATATTCTGGCTGTCATCAATGATTATAATGTAAATTATCCACTTGAGGTGTATCATTTTTTCAAAGAGATAGGTGCACATTATATACAATTTTCTCCTATTGTTGAACGCATGCATAAAAACGATGTACCAAGCGGATTGAAACTGATGGGACCTGAAGAAAAAGATGAACATGTAATTGCACCATGGACGGTTGATGCACGTAAATTCGGTCAGTTTTACATTGATATTTTTAATGAGTGGGTACTCAATGATGTTGGACAGTATTATGTGCAAATTTTTGATGCTACATTAGCCAACACAGTTGGAGAACAGCCCGGGAGTTGTATTTATGCACCAACATGCGGACATGCTTCAGTGATGGAATTCAACGGTGACCTTTATGCCTGCGATCATTTTGTGTTCCCTGAATATAAATTAGGCAACATTCGTCATCAAACTATTTTTGAGATGATGTTTTCGGAAGAGCAACTGCGATTTGGGTCGGATAAAAGAGACAAGCTGCCTTCCCAATGTTTACAATGTGAATTCCTTAACCTGTGCAATGGAGAATGTCCCAAAAATCGCATCCTAACTACTTCTACCGGTGAACCGGGATTGAACTGGCTTTGCGCCGGTTTTAAAATGTTTTATCGCCATACCAAACCTTACATGGAATTTATGGCCAACGAACTGTTTTTCAAGCGACCTCCGGCTAATGTAATGGCTTGGGCAAGGAACAGAAAATGAAAAAAGTTACTCCTATCAGGTTAAATCAAAAATATGATTTAATGAATATAGAATATTTAAAATCTATAAAAATTATAAAATTAAGAAGGAGTGAAGTTTACGAAGTGATTTATTGAAAGAAAAAAAGATATTTTTGCCAAAGCTTATTACAATTTTTCAAAAAACAAACATCAATAAAACTCGATAATAAACAAATAAAACTATAATCATTAAATTACAATATCATGGATAGACGAGATTTTTTAAAGAACAGTTCGCTTGTTGCAGGTGGGTTGTTATTGAGCAGTTTTCAGCTTTCCGCATGCAAAACTAAACCAAAAATCAGGAAAATATCTCCCAATGAGAAGGTAAATTTAGCATGCGTAGGCATTGGTAACCGAGGAGCCGATATTATCAAAGCACTTTACAATACAGGCCATTGTAATGTCGTAGCACTTTGCGATACCGATTTGGGTGCCAACCATACACTTGATATTTTGAACAGGTTTCCGGATGCAAAACGCTTTCAAGATTTCAGGGCAATGTTTGATGAAATCAGCAATGAATTTGATGCCGTTTGTATCGGTACCCCCGACCACAGTCACTTCCCCATTGCCATGCTTGCCATGTCGTTTGGCAAACACGTATTTGTTGAAAAGCCCATGGCGCATACCTTTGAAGAAGTAGAACTAATGATGCGTGCTGAAAAGAGATATGGTGTAGTCACTCAAATGGGTAATCAGGGACACTCTGAAGCCAACTATTTTCAGTTTAAGGCATGGAAAGAAGCCGGCATCATCAAAGATGTTACTGCCATCACAGCTCATATGAATAATCCGCGTAGGTGGCATTCCTTCGATTCGAATATGAAGAGTATGCCTCCGGGTGAACCGGTACCATCAACTTTGGATTGGGATACCTGGCTGACAACCAAATTCTGGCATGACTACAACCATGACTATATCAACGGACAATGGCGTTGTTGGTATAATTTCGGTATGGGAGCTTTGGGCGATTGGGGAGCACATATTATTGATACGGCTCATGAGTTTTTAGACTTAGGTTTGCCAACAGAAATAAACATGCTGTATGCTAACGGACACAATCCATTTTTCTTCCCTTATTCATCTACTATCTTATTCAGATTTCCCGAACGTGGCGATATGCCTCCTGTGGACATTACCTGGTATGATGGCATAGACAACTTACCCCCTATTCCTGCCGGATATGGCAATGTGGAATTAGATCCTAATATTCCACCTCCATCAAGTGGAGAAATTATTCCATCCAAGTTAAATCCGGGGAAAATTATTTACAGCAAAGAGCTTACTTTTAAAGGAGGTAGTCATGGTAGTACTTTGAGCATCATTCCGGAAGAAAAAGCACAAGAATTAGCTGCTAACTTACCGGAAGTACCCCAAAGTCCTTCCAATCATTTTGAAAACTTCCTGTTGGCATGCAAGGGACAAGAACAACCGCGTTCTCCTTTTCATATTGCCGGGCCGCTTTCTCAGGTATTCTGCTTAGGCGTAATAGCTCAACGACTGAATACCAAACTGTTATTTGACAGAAAAACCAAACAAATAACCAATAATAAAATTGCCAACGAATTGCTAAAAGGTTCTGCTCCAAGAAAAGAGTGGAAACAATTTTATAAAATGTAAAAATCTCAATTTTTAAAATTAAAATCCAATGAAAAAAATATCATTCTTGCTTATCCTTACTTCCTTGTGTTTAACCGGCTTTTCACAAGCCAAATGGGAATCTCTATTCAATGGAAAAAATTTGAAAGGCTGGACCAAACTAAACGGTACTGCCGAGTATAAAGTAGAAAACGGAACCATTGTGGGAATCAGCAAAACAAATACTCCCAACACCTTCCTTGCAACTAAAAAGAATTATGGTGATTTTATACTTGAATTTGAGTTTAAGGTAGATGATGGTTTAAATTCCGGTGTGCAGTTTCGTTCCTTATCCGACAAATCGTATGACGATGGAAGAGTGCATGGGTATCAATTTGAAATAGATCCTTCTCCAAGAGCTTGGTCCGGGGGCATATACGATGAAGCCCGTAAAGGGTGGCTGTATGATCTTACGTCTTATCCCAAAGCCCAAAAGGCATTTAAGAATGAGGAATGGAATACGGCTCGTATCGAAGCAATCGGGAACAATATACGCACCTGGGTTAATGATGTGCCTTGTTCAAATATCCTTGATGAACAAACAGCATCAGGATTTATCGCCCTACAAGTGCATGGTATTGGCAATAATGAGCACTTAGAAGGTAAAACAGTGGCTTGGAGAAACATACGCATACTGACCTCCGATATTGAAAAAGAGCTTTATCCTGATTCAAAATTAGCACCTCAAAAAAATTGTATTCCCAACACCATCTCCGAACAGGAAAAACAAAAAGGTTGGAAATTATTATGGGATGGCCAAACAACTACAGGCTGGAGAGGTGCCCGCTTAACCGGATTTCCTCAGAAAGGATGGGTCATTGAAGATGGAATCTTAAAAGTTTTAAAGTCAGATGGAGGAGAATCAACCAATGGTGGTGATATTGTGACCACCAAGAAATATAAAAACTTTATATTGAAAGTTGATTTTAAAATTACGAAAGGTGCAAACAGCGGCATAAAATACTTTGTTGATACGGAGTTGAATCAAGGTGCCGGTTCATCAATAGGATGCGAATTCCAAATTTTGGATGATATACATCATCCTGATTCAAAATTAGGTGTGGCCGGTAATCGTCAGTTAGGGGCATTGTATGATTTAATTCCTACCATACCCAACAAACCTTACAGAAAAGGATTTTTCAACACTGCTATAGTTATTGTACGGGATAATCATGTAGAACACTGGCTTAATGGAGTAAAGCTTCTTGAATATGAACGTAACAATCAAATGTGGAATGCGTTGGTAGCCTATAGCAAATACAATGTATGGCCTAACTTTGGTAATTTTGAAACCGGTCACATTTTATTGCAAGATCATGGAGATGAAGTGTGGTTTCAAAATATTAAAATCAAAGAATTGAAATAATTGCACTGATATAAAATCGTTTCAATGCAAATTTCATAAATCGAAATAGCTAATATATGTTAAATTAAGTTAAAAGCACAAAAAGCATGCCTTATAGCATAAAAAATAATGTAATTTTGTGCTGTGTTTTTCATGGTATTAGATTTAAGGTTAATAAAAAGATTGGGTTGTCGTGAGACAGCCCTTCTTGTTTTATAGGGCGGTGTCTCATAAGTGCCCAACTGCTGCGTTGCTTTCGATATTCGGGCTCAGTCACATACTTCAGTATGCTCCTTCGCCCTCAATCTCAGTGCCTTGCACTTGAACACTTCTAAGACACCTTGCGGATTTTTGGTTAAATATTTACTTTTGAGACAGCCCCTTTTTTATTAATGTCCACCACCTTTAATCATCACGGTGACACCTTTCCAAATAACGTATAAGTCGGTTAAGAATAATTTCCAAGACGGATAGTGCAAATAGCGATAAACGTATTCATATTCGTAGATGGGTTTGCCAAATTCCGGCGTTCCTTTGCGTACATGTCCGTAACCTAATAAACCTCCGCGAATCAATTTTCTGGTAACATTACCTTGTGCCAAATCCCGTTCATAATGATGAACTGCCAATGGTCGAGGTCCAACTATAGACATATCACCCTTGAGCACTAAAAAGAATTGTGGTATTTCATCCAGATAAAACTTTTTGACGATACGTCCCATGTAGGTTCGTGCTTCCGGCATCCACTCATTTTGGTAAGCATGCCAGTCACCTTTAGCTTGTAACTCTTGGTCAATATAGGATTGTTTTATCAAACGAATTTTCCATTTTTTAAATTTCTTACCTTGACTAACAGCATAATAGTAGAAAAAAAGCGGACCTTTGTTTTCAGGAATAAGCAATCCCTCTACAAAATTAAAAATGACAAGCAAAATGACAGCCGGAGAAAACAATATCAACATAAAACAAGCAACAAACTTGTCAAATATCAGTTTCGGCCAGGGTACTTTAATTGGTTTTTTAAGTTGAAAAATTTCTTCGTATTTTTTTTTGATTTCGTCGGTAGGAGGTGCATATGGGAATGCTTCAATGGGTTCAGCAGGATGAAGTTTGGTTGGTTCCGTCATTTTGATACAATAAAATTTATTTTTTCAGAAAATTTTGATGCAAAAGTAAGTAAAATATATCATTTCTGTTGAATTCAACTTGAATTAAACCGTATGGCGATATTTCATAAGTGTCCAACTGCTGCACTTCGACTTCGCTCAGTAACCACGTTACTTTTCGATATTTTGTTTCATGTAAAACAAAACCTCCGACTTCAGAAACTGAAATCGGAGATTTTTTTTAACTTAAAAATAAACTGAACTCCCTGAAAATGTTCACTCTTTTGTTTCGTACTCGAAGCGGGTACGATACCCATATTTTTAAAGAAAACTAAAGATAACAAATGAAATTAAAACGCTGTATATCATTGTTTTTATAATTTTTGTAACGATGTCATTTTGCAATATTTTTCTTTTATTTTCACTATTAGTACACCTTTAGTACACCTTAATAAAAAATTATTATTATCTTTGACAAATAAAAGTCAACTAATGATAATCAGACACTTGTACAACTTCGGGGTTCAATAAACAGCCCGTGTACACAACAGTAATAACACATTAATTATGGCAAATCTTGAGATAAAACACAAAGAAAATCCAAAATTACAGCAAAATAAGCTTTCAGATGGTAGGCTTAGCTTATATCTTGAGTATTATTTGGGACGTACTCAGTGGGTGGATGAGTCTTCCGGAAAAACAAAGATTAAGCATGACCGGAAAAAAGAATACCTAAACCTTTATTTAATTACTAATCCCAAAACACCTATTGAACGTGAAACTAATCGCAAGGTTCTTGAATTAGCAAGAGAAATAAGGTCTGAAAAAGAACAGTTACTCAAAGCTGCCAAAACCGGAAAAAGGCTTGCTCCAACCAAGAAAATAAATTTTCTTGATTACTACCAATCTTATCTTGATAATTACACTAAAGCTGACAAGAGAATGATCAAAGCCTCTCTTGAACGCTTCAAAGATTTTCTCAAAGAAAGCTATCCTATCTATCAAAGCAATATCAAACCAGAACAGTTAAGCAAAGACATGATGGTTGAGTTTGTTGAATATCTCGAGAGTAAAAGTTATGGAGAAGGTGCCCTAACATTTTACAAGAGATTTAAAAAAGTCATAAAATATGCTGTTGAACACAATGTTATTTCAAAGAATCCATGTAATGGTGTAATTTGCAGGGTAGATGAAAATGCTTTAAAAAAGGACATTCTTAGTGTGGATGAAATGAAAAAGTTATTAACTACTTCCTATGAAGGTCAAAATCCGGAGATTAAAAGAGCTTTTACTTTTACGCTTTATACCGGAATCAGACATTGTGACATTATAAATCTGAAATATAGTAATGTTGATTACTCAAACAAGTTATTATCATTTGAGCAAACCAAAACCAAAGGAAAAAGCTCCGGAAGTTGGGTAAACATTCCACTTAACGATGGTCTACTTGCATTAATTGGGGAAAAACCCGCAAAGGATGATTACATATTCAAACTACCGTCTCAAAGTATGTGTTTACGTGCATTAAAAAACTGGACAAACAAAGCACAAATTGACAAAAACATAACTTGGCATTCGGGAAGACATAGCTTTGCGGTCAACATACTTAACAATGGAGCTAATATAAAAACAGTAGCAAGTCTACTTGGACACAGTGGGCTTAAGCATACAGAAAAATATACCCGGGCAGTGGATAGCCTTAAAGAAACAGCAATAAATAGTCTTCCAAAACTGAACTTTTAAGAATATGCAGACACCTAAAGAAATCATCAATATTCAACAAAGTACAACAAGTAATATTTGGAAAAATAATCTTGTAGGGTACTTTATTTATAATAATACTAGGGTTACCTATCATTTTATTGAAACGACATTTGATGCAATGAATCTGAAAGAACCTGAAGCGGTACAACTTAGAAAAAATCCAGCATGTATGGGATTTATCGCTTTTTTGATTTCTAATCTTGGTAAGATGGCAACTGACAAAATCTTTGAAACCTACCTTAATCAGGTTAAGCAAAAGTATTTTGATCAAAAAAAGTATGAGCCATTCTTTAACTCTAATAATGCAGAATTCGAATTTTTTGATTGGTACTTTCTGAATGAACCTGTTTGGATACTGCAATCAAACAAAATCTACTCATATATTCAACAAGAAAGCATTAGTCTTATACAGCAATACGTAAAAGGCTATGAAAACTATATTGAAGAAATTATTAAACACGAACCCCCAGATACTTTTAAAAACAAATTCACTGGTCTTCATGACCTGAAAAATTATAGGTTTACTCTTGAAGAGGATATTGAAGTGATTCGAAGGCAATACAAACTGCTAAGCGATGAAGGATTTGTTGATTGTGAAGAGGATTCATTTCTGTTTCGTATGGGGTATGATGTAGAGGAAGTAAAGCTTGACAAAATTAAATGGATAAAAAAAAACAGCAAAAACGCTCAAGCTAACAAAATATCACTTTTAGATTATTTGATACTAGTCGGCATTCGTGAAGTGGAGATTAAACAAAAAATTAACACCATATTTATTACTCCAAATGGAGGACCGTTTAAACCAAACAACTACTCTTATAAAGATGGACAACTAGATAGCAATAGTCAATACCACAACGATCTTGTTAAAATAGTAACCAAAAGCAAAGAAACATAAACCACTCACTTAACTGACTATCAGTATACCTGATTAGCTGACATCTTATTTATTAAGAAAATTATCAGCTAATCAGGTATTTTTATGCCTGTAATTGCTTCCTATTTTTACCAAGCGATTCAGTTGTTACGTGTAGGTAATAACGTAAAGAATTGCAAGGTATGGAAAGGGAAGCCCTACACCTATCCCCAACCAGCCATAATCCATAAAAAATATGATTATGGAAACAACTATTTTAAAAGAACTCCAGGAAATCAAGCAACTCACATTGCTTTCAACAAAGAAAGTTCTTACTATGGACGATGTTAGTCTTTTAACTGGACTCAGCAAGAGCCACATTTACAAACTCGTATCGTGGAAAAAGATACCACACTACAAAAGTAACGGTGGTAAGCTAACTTTCTTCGATAAAAGTGAAATAGAACATTGGCTTCTTCAAAACAGGATTAAAACAACAGAAGAAATTGAAGCTGAAGCTCAAATCTACTGTTTAAAGAAGAAAGGAGGCAGATCATGAAATTTTACGACTCAATAGAAGCTGAACAGCTAAAGCAATTGATTGCTAACAAAGAAGCCTACTTGAAAAAGGTCAACAATAAATTTGCATATCAGCAGCTCCAAAAGGAAATTCTCTTTTTGAAAAATGACATTCTGCCGATAGTACTCAACAACACAAATGTTGTTCACTCTGAAATAGCCAAGGCTACTGTCCTGGCATTTGATACCGGATTGAAATATAAGGTCAATGGGCTGTTAACTTACTTTCCCATTGATGAAAATTATACAGAAAACCCAATCATGGGTATCTACAATCCAAAGGGACTACTGAAATTCGGCACACCGGGTGCCGTCGCTATTTTTTGTGAAATTATTAATATGGATGGTAATGGCGCTAAGTATAGGCCTTTACATTTACCAATAAACAACTTAATGTATGGAGACAAGTAATCTATCTGTTTTAAACAACCAATTAAACCAATATCTTGTGAATGCAAATGACGAGATATTTATGACTGATGCTGTACTTTCACAAGGAGAAACAAGAATCATGTCGGCTGGCGACTTATCAATTATAACTGGACAACCTAAAAGCCGGAAGACATTTTTAGTGTCTGCCATTTGTGCAGCGTTCTTGTCTAAAGAAGGTTATCTGGGTTTACATCCATGTGTCAATGGATCTATTTTACTAATAGATACAGAGCAAAGCAAACCATACGTTATAGGTGTAGTTAGAAGAATATACAGAATACTAAACTGGGATTTCAATGATATGCACCATGATGAGTTACGTGTTCTTACACTAAGGGAACTTCCTCCAAATGAAAGAATACAAAAGCTGGAAATTGCATTACAGACTTATAATCCTAAGTTAGTAGTAATTGACGGATTCGCTGACTTGCTTCAGGACACTAATTCTCTCGAAGAAAGTACCAGAAGGGTATCGGATTTAATGCGTTTCAGCTCAGTTTACAACTGTCATATCTGCTCTGTAGTACATACCAATCCAAACAGCGAGAAGATGCGCGGACATACCGGCTCTGAGCTTCAGAGGAAGGGCGAGACAGTTCTATTAGTTACCAAATCAGATGAAATAACTACTGTCTCACCTCAATTTTGTCGTAATCTCGAATTTTCAAAATTCAGTTTCAGAATTGATGGTAGTGGTTTGCCCGTTTCATGTGACTATACTCCTTCACCGGAAGACAACAACAGGATTTTGTTTGAAGCAATTTTTCTGGTAAGATCATCGTATAAATTTTCAGATCTTAGGAATGAAGTAATGAGAAGACTTAATATTAAGACAACTGCTGCAGAAAACCGTATAAAAAAGGCATTGCAAGCGAGCATAATTGTAAAGGATAATAATTCAGTCTATTCATTATTTATCGAAGAAGAAGCAAATGAATCAGAAGATGTTAACTGAATAAACTACCCCACCTTACCCCGCCGCCTATATGTGAGTGGGATGAGGTGGGGTTATTTCATTTGCTATTTTTTATCAGAAAGTGACAAAACTATTTGATGAGCATTGTATTTTTGACTCAATTAAGTTTTGAAAAATTCAAAACAATACAAAACATATTAAATTCATAAAGTTATGGCAAAAGGTCCCGGTCCTGGCATTTCAAACAACCCATTAGGTAAACCAAAAGGAGCAAAGAACAAAATCTCATCAGAGGTTAAAGCTCGTTTAGCTGATTTCGTTGAGAATAATTTCAGTGAATTTCAGGAGTCATTCAAGAACCTAAAAGATGAAGTAAAGTTCAAGCTCTTTTTAGAGGTGTTGAAATTTATCCTACCTCGACCAAAAGATGAAGATGTAGAAAATGAATCAGATCGCAGGGCAAAAGAATTATTAGACAGGCTATGGCCGATTAATCGGGAGAAATAATTCCCGGAATGACAAGAGCACTTCTAAACACTCAGCTCCACTAAATCCACATTAGTTTTAACAATGGGTAAGGTGGGGCTTTTTTATTCATCTTTATAAAAAGGAATCTTTGTAGAAGTCATAGTAATAATTAACTTTACACCCGAAGAGATTCAGGACGAAACAAACAAAGCACATGGAAGCGAAGAAAAAAGACAAGAGGGAATCAACAAAACAGTTGAAGCAGCCTTACAAACGGAAATATCCGGAGATAGACGAGAAGGATTTGATACTGGATGGGGAACCACTCCAATACGGCAAGTCAGAACCGTTCTCGAAGGATTCAAAGAGTCAGGATATGTAGATTTTATAGAAACAGAGGTAGAAACATTCTGAATTCTAAGAATCTTTAAAGTATCCATCAGTTTCAATTTATCGAATAATCATTTGTAACATACTTTATCTCACACAATGAACCCTATATATATTTTAATGCACTCGATTCAAAACTCGGCTCTCAAGGATCGTCCGTGGGAAGTGAAGAAGGAGGAGGCAATGAGAGTAATCAGGCAAGCAGCACACAACAGGATAATGCAAGCCCGGAAGGAGAACAAGGAAGCATCGACAGAGCCACTGACGTTAGAGGAATTAGCGACAGCAGCCAACCAGTTGAGGGATACAATAGACAATCAAACGAAGCCGGACTGGATAACGGACGAGCAGTGGAAGATAAATCCGAACGTTTACCACTGGGAACAGCAGAAACGTGGAGCGGAATCTATAGCACGGTCGAAGCCAGCAACAACTCAGGAGAAATTAGACCAGC